>Ga0315276_10000045_pt1 | contig 88679 bp, 73 predicted proteins | sample YL17G05_0_MG_FD_204542 | JGI IMG/M metagenome (GOLD analysis project Ga0315276, IMG submission 204542) | Sediment microbial communities from Yellowstone Lake, YNP, Wyoming, USA - YL17G05_0 | ecosystem: Environmental > Aquatic > Freshwater > Lake > Sediment | place: USA: Wyoming | collected...
AGGCAGTCAGTTCACGACCTGACTGCGCAAGGGCGAGGCCCAGCGCGGCAGCCAGGCCGAATGCCGCCAGCAATGCCGTCCAACCCTTGCGCCCCCGGGGGATGAACAGGTCAATGATCAGGAGCAGGCAGGCCCAGGCGACCAGCACGACAGTCGGAAGGATGGTGCGCAGATCGGATTGCGTCATAAGTTCTTCCCTATCATTAATGGAACGCGAGCATGAGTTTTTCCACGGCCGGCGCCATCAATTCAAAGAACGGTTTTGGATACAAGCCGATCCAGAAGATGAGTACCAGCAATGGAGTCACGGTGACGATCTCGCGCCAGTTCAGGTCGCGCAGGCTGTGCCCATGCTCCTTGACCTCTTTCACGATCGAACCTTCCGGACCGAGGAAGATCTTCTGGAACATGTACAGGATGTAAATGGCAGCCATGATGACACCTGCCGCCGCCAGCCCGGCAAACCAGGGCGAGCCGATCGCCGCAGACCCGAAGGCACCCAGCAGGATCGCGAACTCGCCGATAAAGCCGTTCAACCCGGGCAGGCCCATCGATGAGAGCGATACGATCAACATCACCGTCCCGAAGATCGGCATGACCTTCCACAAGCCGCCATAGACGCTGAACTCCCGGGTGTGCGTCTGTTCGTAAACCATGCCCACCAGGAGGAACAACGCTCCCGTGCTCAAACCGTGGTTGATCATTTGCAGGATGCCGCCTTCGATACCCTGCGGGTTGAGGGCGAAAAGTCCCAGCATCACGAACCCCAGGTGGCTGACGGAGGAATAGGCGACCAGTTTCTTGATATCCTTCTGGGCGTAGGAAACCGCCGCGCCGTAGATGATCCCGATCACTGCCAGCAGGGCCATCCAGGGAGCCGCCTTGACTGCGGCCTCTGGGAACATGGGCAGGTTGAAGCGCAGGAAACCGTAGGTGCCCATCTTCAGCAGCACGCCCGCCAGGATGACGGAACCAGCCGTGGGGGCTTCCACGTGCGCATCCGGCAGCCAGGAGTGCAGCGGCCACATGGGCACCTTGATGGCAAACGCGGCCGCGAAAGCCAGGAACAGCCAGAGCTGGAGATTGGCAGGGATGCCGCCCTTGGCGATCAATTCGGGCACGCTGAAGGTACCCTGGTAAATGCCCAGCCACAGGATCGCCAGCAGCATCAGGATGGAGCCTGCCATGGTATACAGGAAGAACTTGATTGCCGCGTAAATGCGCCGCGGGCCGCCCCAGATGCCGATCAGGAAATACATCGGCACGAGGGTGAATTCCCAGAAAATGTAGAACAGGAAAAGGTCCTGGGCGAGGAAGACTCCCAGCATGCCCACTTCAAGCAGCAGGAAGAAGATCATGAAGTCCTTCACGCGCTCCTGCACGGCTGCCCAGGTGGAAAGAATGGAGATGGGAGTGAGGAAGGTCGTCAGCAGCACCAGCAGGATGCTCAACCCGTCGATGCCCATGGCAAAGCGGATGTTCCAGCCAGCCACCTGGATCCAGGGCAGGCTGAAGCCCAATTGCAGGTCGGGATTGGATTTGTCGAACAGGGTCAGCATCCAGATGGAAAGCCCAAAGGTCGCCAGCGAGGCGGCCAGTGCAGTCCAGCGCAGGGCATCCTTCTTTTCGGCGGGGATGAAAAGCAAAGCCAGCACACCCACCAGGGGGAAGAAGGTTACTAAAATGATCGGGTTCAGCAAGAAGGTCATAAGTATTCCTCGTTTTCGGGTGTCATTGCAAGGTGTTTTCCACTTCGCCCAGGCCAGGTACCGCGATGAGCAACGACACAGGGCTCCATTATTTCAATATCAAATATCCCAGAATTACCACCACGCCGGCGAGCACCGCCAGCGCATAACTGCGGACAAAACCATTCTGCAGCCTGCGCAGGCTGGCGGATATGCGTGTGGTCAACCTGCCCAGCCCGTTGGCGATGGCATCGATGAACTGCTGGTCCACGTGCAGGTCGAGCACCACGCGGGACAGCCAGTTGTAGGTTCCGGCGATCACCCTGTCGTGGATGAAATCATGCCAGAATCGACCATCCACCACGTTAGCAAGAAAGCGGGCGATATCCACGTAACGGTCGACGAAAACCGCCCAGTAAGCCTCGTCCACCCAGTATTTGCGCTCGAAGACGGTGAAAACCGGACCAAGCAGTTTCTTAAGCGGGTCCTTCTGTCCTTCGGCGAGCGGTTTCCGCCCGTAGAGCAGCCAGGCGATGAAAATGGCGACCAGCGCCAGGGCGAGGGAGAGCAGTGCCACGAACGGATTCAAGCCGCCCCAGGATACTGCCAGCCAGGGCGCCACTTCCACCTCATGCTCAGCTGCGGCGATGGTATGTTCAAGCCACTTCCCAAGCGTGTGGACGTAGGGCAGGTTCAGCGCCCCTCCCAGGAGCGATAATCCCGCCAGCACCATCAGTGGTACGGTGATCACTTTAGGGCTTTCCTGGGCGTGCTCGGCTGCCGGGTGGCGCGGTTTCCCGAACCATACCATCCAGACCTGGCGGCCCATGTAGAAGGCGGTGAAAAAAGCCGCTGCCGTCAGCAGGATGTAGACCAGCGGGAAATTCTTTGCCGCGTCGAGCAATATCTCATCCTTCGACCAGAAGCCAGCCAGCGGGAAGATGCCCGCCAGCGCCAGCGTTCCGATCAGGTACAACCAGAAAGTGACAGGCATCTGCCTGCGCAGGCCGCCCATGTTGCGCATGTCCCCGGGGTCAAACACATCTTCCGCGTGCTGGTCTCCCGGCGTGTGCGGATCCTGGTGAGGAGTCGGGCTTGCATGCCCGCCGTGGTGTGCCAGTTGGTGATGGCCGCGTTCCAGGCCGAGGATGACCGAGCCGGCGGAAAGGAACAACAGCGCCTTGAAGAAAGCATGGGTCACCAGGTGGAACATCCCCGCCACGTAAGCGCCCATCCCGACCGCTGCAACCATGAAACCAAGCTGCGAGATGGTCGAATAAGCCAGCACCTTTTTGATATCGTACTGTCCGACGGCGATCGTGGCAGCGAACAGGGCGGTGATACCGCCAACCAGCGCTACCACCGACTGTGCCTGCGGCACCAGCGTGTAGAGAGGCGCAGAACGGGCAACCAGGTAAACGCCAGCCGTCACCATGGTGGCGGCATGGATCAAAGCCGAGACCGGGGTGGGACCAGCCATGGCATCCGGCAGCCAGACATACAGCGGCAATTGCGCCGATTTCCCCGCCACGCCCACCAGCAGGAACAGGGTGATAAAGAGGATCACCCCGGGGGAAATGGAAGCCAGCTGTTCTGCCCCGCCAAACACACCTGCAAACGACAGGTCTTTGAAAGCCCAGAACATCGTGAATCCGGCCAGCAGGAAACCGAGATCGCCGATGCGATTGGTGATGAAAGCCTTACGGGCGGCGTTCGAGTTGGCGAAAGAGGGCCGTCCGAGTGTGTCCATGTCGTACCAGAAACCAATCAGCAGGAACGAGCACAGGCCCACCCCTTCCCAGCCGACGAACAGCATCAGGTAGGAATCTCCGCTGACCAGGATCATCATCATAGCGATGAACAGGTTCAGGAAGACGAAGAATCGGCGGTAACGACCGGTGTCGTTCTTGAAGCGCACGTCCTCGTGCATGTAACCGATGGCATAGATGTGGATCAGCGTGCCGACGCCGGAGACAACCAGCATCATCAACACCGACAGGCTGTCCACCCGGAAATTCCAGGCGACGTTCAGATCGCCAATGTGGATCCAATCGGCGAAGGGGACGACGACTGCTTCGCCGCGGCCGGCCCACAGGGCGAAACCCAGCAGCCCCGCGACGACAAAGGCGAGACCAGATGCCGCGCTGGCTACTGCGCCGATGGCCTTCTCATTCATCCTGCCGCCAAAGATAATATTGACCAGCAGGCCGCAAACCGGCAGGAAGACGATCAGGGGAACGAGGGAGAACAGTCCGGAATTTTCCATTTATCCTTATCCTTTCAGACTGTTCATCAGGTCAACATCGATGCTGTGCTTGTTGCGGAAGATGATGATGATCAGCGCCAGGCCCACCGCCACCTCTGCCGCGGAAACCGTCATCACGAAGAAAACGAAGATCTGCCCGGTGAGAACGCCGAAGGAACGCGCGAACGCCACGAAGACCAGGTTGGCTGCGTTCAGCATCAACTCCACCGACATGAAGATGATCAACGGGTTGCGCCGGATGAGCACACCCAGCGCACCCAGAATGAACAACAATGCCGAGATTGCCAGGTACCAGGAAAGGGGAATGGTCTGCACTGTCATCCTGGCTCTCCTTTCACTTTTTTGGTCAGGACGATGACGCCCACCATCGCCACGAGCAGCAGCACGGAGGTCACTTCAAAAGGCAGGAGGTACTGGCTGAAAAGCGCCATGCCCAGGGTGCGCAGTGATTCGGTGGTATTGACTGCCGCTTCCGGGTTGGCAAGATTGGCGCTGAGATGTACGCGCTGGAAAAGCAGGAAGCCTGCCTCCGCCAGCAGCACCGCTGCCAGTGCGATCGCCAGCGGGCGCTGCCAGGGAAGAACCTGCCGCCGGGGGAGCGCATCAGCTCCCAGCAGCATGATGACAAAAAGGAAAAGCACCATGATGGCCCCCGCGTAGATGGTCACCTGCGCCAGGGCGATGAAAGGCGCGCCCAGCAGCAGGTAGAAGACCGCCACGGTGGCAAAATTCAGCACCAGGAACAACGCCGCATAGACCGTGTTGCGGCTGACGAGCAATCCAACTGCCGAGGCAACCGCCACCGCAGCCAATACAATGAAAAGACCGAGTGTCAGGGTCATGGGTATCTCAATCCTGTGGATCCCGCATTTCAGGTACCGAGCGTGTGTAGAGGCCCGGCTGGGTCTCCTGCGGTGTGGGGCTGGCACCCGCACCGACGGGCTCGATCAACATTTTCTTCGGATAAATGGCCTGGGAGCGATCCGTGAAAGATAGTTCATATTGGTCGCCCAGGACGATCGCCTCGGTGGGGCAGGCATCCTCGCAAAATCCGCAGAATATGCAGCGCAGCATATTGATCTCATAGGTGCTGGCAAAGCGATCTCCGGGGGAAAAGCGCGCCTGGTCGGTGTTCTCAGACGACTCGACGAAGATCGCGTCTGCAGGGCAGGCGGCCGCGCACAACGCGCAGCCAATGCACTTTTCCAGCCCATTCTCGTAGCGCTTGAGGGTATGTCGACCGCGGAAGCGCGCCTTGACTGGCTTCTTCTGCTCCGGATACTGGATTGTCACCGGCTTGTCGAACATCATGCGCAGCGTAGTCCAAAGACCGCGCCCCAGTTCGATCACTGGTTCAACGACGCGCATAATCTTTCCTCCTTAACGTGCGGTCGATCATTGCCACCGCCACTCCTGCCGCCAGCAAGGAAGCCAGCGGGACGAAAAAGATCAGGTGCGGCTGTTGCTGCGCCAGGATGATCCCAACCGCCGTAATGAAGACCAATGCCAGCGAGAGCGGCAGGAGCACCTTCCAGCCGAAGGCCATCAGGCGGTCATAGCGGATGCGCGGGAAGGTGGCCCGCACCCAGATCATCCCGAACAACAACAGGATGATCTTGATGAAGATGTAGATCGGACCGAGCCAGGGGAATTTTTCCACAAAGGGGCCGTTAAATCCGCCGAAGAAAAGGGTTGCCCCGATGGCGCTGATGGCGATCATCTTGGTGTATTCAGCCATGAAAAGCAGGGCGAATTTCATGCCGGAATACTCGGTATGGTATCCAGCGGTCAGCTCCTGCTCCGCTTCGGGCATGTCGAACGGGGCGCGGTTGACCTCCGCCAGCGTGGCGATCAGGAAGATGGCAGTGCCAACCGGCTGGAGCACCACGAACCATTTCGGGATGACATGCAGCCAGTAGCCGCCCTGCGCGCTGACGATATCCAGCATGCGCATCGAGCCAGCCAGCAGGATCGCCGAGACAAAGGAAAGCCCCAGCGCGATCTCGTAACTGATCATCTGGGCGCTGGAACGCAGACCGCCCAGCATGGCATACTTATTGTTCGAGGACCAGCCCGCCAGCACGATGCCGTACACGGCGATCGAGGCGATGGACATGATGTACAACACGCCTACGTTGATGTCAGCAATGTACAGGTTGAGGTGATAGCCAAAGATGTCGAGGCTGGGTCCCCATGGAACGACTGCGGTAATGACCACCGCCGGGACAACGGTGATCACCGGGGCGAGGGTGAAGATCAGTTTGTCAGCCTTGGCAGGGGTGAGTTCCTCTTTAAATACCAGTTTTACTGCATCGGCGATCGGCTGGAGGATTCCCCACGGACCGGCGCGGTTCGGACCAACTCGCGACTGGATGCGAGCCAGCGCCTTGCGCTCATAAAGGGTGAGGTAGGCAAACCCGCCCAGCAGCACAAGCGCCCATACGAAACCTTTGATCAGCCACTCCAAAACGAGAAGAAAGTTCATCAATGCCTTCCTATGCTTTCTTCAACTCGGCCACAGCCGGACCGCTGACAGGCAATCCCATGCTGCGCGGCAGGAGCGCCACGGAAGCCGGGACGGTGGCATTGAGCCGCACCTCCACCCGGAAACCTCCCAGCATGACCTGCTCGCCTTCGACGAGACCAAGTTTCTTCGCCGACTCGGGGTGCAGGAGCACTGCCGCCTCACCTGTTCGCAAGTGCAGGATTTCGGAGGCGAAGATGGTGATGCCGCGGTCATACAGGCGCGAGATCGGCACCGAAAGCAGTGTATTCTCATCGGGGCGCAGGCTCTTTCCTTTAGCAGAGGGGATGGCAATCGGGGCGTTCAACGCCAACTGTGTGCCCAGTCCCTGCCTGTTCTCGTAGCCCGTGCCGCCATAATACAGGTCGCTGCGGCTTATGATGGGCCATTGCTCGGTCACTTCAGCCAGTTTGCGGTAGTTGATCCCGGCAAAAGAGCCAGTTGAGGCAACCAGCCTGTCCATCAACCGGGCGGGTGAGTTCCCTTCCAGTTCGAGGCCTAATTCCCTGCCGATGGCGGCGGTGATGGCATAGTCTGCCCACGCTTCACCGCGCGGCGGGAGAGCCGGGTAAAAGCGCTGGACGCGCCTCTCGCCGGTGGTGTAAGTGCCTTCGCGTTCGGTATACGCCTGCGCCGGGAGGACGACATCTGCAAGTTTGGCGGTCTCGGTCAGAAAAAGTTCCTGGACAGCCACGAACCTGGCGCTTTTCAGAGCCGCCTCAAGATGCGGGTCGTCGCCCAGCGGGTCGGCAGCAACCAGGTAGACGGTCTTGTCTTCCAATAAGCCAGCCAGGTCGTCAGCCGGCAGGAAACCCAGTTCCCAGGCGCCCTGCTCATTGGCACGCGGCCAGACGCCGATGAGGCCATTATTCGGTTTGCCGCGGCGGTCTTTCACCAGCCCTGCACAGGCAGCTGCCACCGCTCCAGACCCTTCCAATCCAAGACCGTCCGAGCCGTAGAGAACCACCAGGTTCTCTGCCGCGGAGATGGCCTCGCCAATGGCTTTTTGCTTCACCAGCCCTGCGACGGCTTCCGCCTCATCACCGTACGAATAGCGCAGGGTGAACTTCGCATGGCGTTCCAGTTTCGTCTCACGGCCACTGGCGACGATCAGCGTGGCGCCGCGTTCGGCGGCCTGCTTGATGCGCAGGAACCAGAGCGGGGCTTCGTTGTATAGATCGGAAGCCACCACCAGGATGGTGGTTTCCTTGCCCATCGCGCTGAAATTCGTCCCGGCTGGTACGCCGAAGGAAGCCGTCAGCGCTCCGCCGCCCATGTGGGTGTAAATTCGTGCCTCGCTGCCGAGATGACCGGCAAGTTGCTTCAGGTTGAACAGGTCTTCATTCGAGAGGCGCCCGCTGGCGAGGATGAGGGCATTGTTCTTCGCAGCCGCCAGGGCTTTGGCAACGGTTTGGAGCCCCTCCTTCCAGGAAGCGCTGCCAAGTTTTCCATTCTTCCTGACCAGCGGTTTTGCCAGCCGGCGATCATCCTCAACAAAGTGAACGCCGAAGCGGCCTTTGTCGCACATCCAGATCTCGTTGACGGCTTCATTCTGGCGGGGCATCACCCGTTTGATCGTCACCCTGCCGCCAGACATGGCTTCACGGCGGGTGTTGATGGTGACGTTACAGCCCACCGGGCAATGCGGACAAATGGAGGCGGCAGCCTTCATTTCCCAGGGACGCGCCCCGAAACGGAAATCCGCGCTGGTCAGCGCCCCCACCGGGCAGATATCGGTGGTATTGCCGGAGAAGATCGAGTCGAAGCCCGGCTCGGATCGGGTGATGATGTCGGTATTGCGGCCGCGCTGGTAGAAAGCCAGCACCGCATCGCCAGCGACCTCATCCTGGAAGCGGATGCAGCGGGCGCACTGGATGCAGCGTTCGCGGTCCAGCCAGATGAGCTCGCCGAGCGGAACCTTCTTTTCAGCATGGTGCTTCTCATCGAAGAGGTAGCGACTTTGCGGAGAGGCATGCGCCACCGTCAGGTTTTGAAGCGGGCATTCCCCGCCCTTGTCGCAGACCGGGCAGTCCAGCGGATGGGAGGTCAGCAGGAATTCGAGGTTTTCCTTCTGCGAAGCCCTGGCCTTGTCAGACTGGCTTAATACCACCATGCCTTCGGTCACCGGAACGGTGCATGCGGTTTCGAGTTTCGGACCGAAGCCGATCTTCACCTGGCCGTTTTCCATCAGCGGCTGACCGGTGGCACGGTCGATCACCGGGCGCCCCACTTCCACCAGGCACTGGCGGCACATGCCCACCGGTTCCATCTTCGGGTGGTAGCAGAAGACCGGGATGTCGATGCCGATCTGCCTGGCGGCATTCACAATCAGTGTGCCCGCCGGCACGGATACCGGCTTCCCGTCGATCATAAGGGCGATCATTTTAGGCATGGCTGCCTCCTGCTGGGGAGGTTTTGAAATCAGCCGGGAAGCGCTCGATGGCCGTGGTCACCGCCATGGTGGAAAACTCACCCAGCGGGCAAAGGCATTTATTCTGCATCTGGCGGGCCACGTCATGCAGGAGCTCGGTGCTGGCCTGCACCTCTTCGCCGCGCCCGATGCGCTCGATGAGGTGCATCATCCAGTAGCAGCCCTCACGACAGGGCGTGCACTTGCCGCACGATTCATGCTTGAAGAAGTGGATGGTCTTGTTGATCACCCAATCCAGGTCAATGCTGTCGTTGATGACGATCACCGACGCCGATCCCAGGTCCGCGCCGAGCCCCCGGACGGAGGCGTAGTCCATCGGAGTATCCAGCGCCCTGGCGTCTGCCACGATCATGGCAGACGAAGCCCCGGCCGACATGATCGCCTTGACCGGCCGGTCGCCGGTCACGCCGCCGCCGTGATTGTAGATCAGGTCACGGTAGGTAGTTCCAAAAGGCAGCTCATAATTGCCGGGCTTGTTCACGTGCCCGGAGAGCGAGAAGATCTTCACCCCGGCGCTATCGGCAGTGCCCAGCGATTTGTACCAGTCCGCGCCTTTTTCCACGATCAGGGGCAGGTTGGTGAGGGTTTCCACATTGTTGACCACGGTGGGCTTGCCGTACAGGCCATAGACCGCCGGGAAAGGTGGCCGGATGCGCGGCTGGCCGCGCTTGCCTTCGATCGACTCGAGCAGGGCGGTTTCCTCGCCGCAGATGTAGGCGCCCGCCCCCAGGTGGGTGAAGATCCGAAGACCGAAGCCGGTGCCGAAGAGCCCGTCACCGAGCAATCCGGCTTTCTCCATGTCGGCGATCTTTCCATCCAGGCTGGTTGCCACCGGCCAGAACTCGCCGCGCAGGTAGACGTAGGCCGCATTCGCTCCGGTGGCATAGGCTGCGATGGCCACGCCTTCCAGGAACTGGAAGGGGTTGCGCTCCATGAGCTCGCGGTCTTTGAATGTTCCCGGTTCGGATTCGTCCGCATTGGCCACCACGTAGTGCGGCCAGATGTCACCCGGGATGAAACTCCACTTGACGCCGGTCGGGAAGCCGGCACCGCCGCGCCCGCGCAGACCTGAAGCCCGCACCGCATCGGTCACCTCCTGCGGCTTCATTTTTGTCACCGCTTTCCTGAAGGCTTCAAAACCGCCGTTCTTCTGATAGACATCCAGCCTGTCAATATCGGGGATGTCACGGTGGCGGAGGAGAAGGTGAGCCATCACTTCACCTCCTTGCCCGATTTGCGCAGCGCAGCCACAAGCTCCATGGTCCTGTCCACGGTCATATTTTCGTGGTAACTGATACCGTCCGCCGCCTGTACCTGGAACATGGGCGCCTTGTCGCAGGCAGCCAGGCACATCACCGCTTCAATGGTGATCAAACCGTCCGGCGTGGTCTCGCCCACTTTGACTCCCAGGTTGCCGCACAGTTCTTCCAGGAACCTGTCAGCTCCTCGCAGGGCGCAGGGAAGGTCGGTGCAGACCTGCATGCGGTATCGCCCGGCTTTCTCGTCGTGGTAGAGGGTGTAAAAGCCAACGATCTCGGCCACTTCGGTGGAGGTGATCTCCAGCATCCGGGCTATTTCTTCTATCGCCGCCTTGGTGATGTACCCATCATCACGCTGCGCCAGGTACAACAGCGGCATGACCGCCGAGCGTTTCTGCTCCGGCGGGTATTTTGCAAATATTTTTCTTACTTCCTCAGGATATTTTTCAGAAAGCATAAATCCTCACACCTGGCAAGGGAGCCCTGGAAAGGCAGCGGCTACCTGTCCACATCCCCCAGGACGATATCCACCGAGCCGATGATCGCCACCAGGTCGGCAACCAGCACTCCTTTGGACATCGCTGGCAGGGACTGCAGGTTGTCGAATGACGGTGTTCGCCAGTGAATGCGGTAAGGTTTGGATCCTCCGTCGGACTCCAGGTACACGCCCAGTTCGCCGCGCGGCGACTCGACCGCTGAATAGATCGCACCCTTTGGGGCGGAATACCCCTCGGTCCACAACTTGAAGTGGTGGATGAGGGCTTCCATGCTGACCCCGATCTCGGAGCGCGGCGGCGGAACGTATTTGCGGTTCTGGGAGCGCACCGGGCCGAGCGGCATTTTATCCAGCGCCTGCTGGACGATCTTCAGCGCCTGGCGCATTTCCTCCAGGCGGACCAGGTAGCGCGCGTACACATCACCTTCGGTGCGGGTGGGGACTTTGAAATCGTACTGCTCGTAACCGCAGTAGGGGCGGTCCTTGCGCAGGTCCCAGGCGATTCCGCTGGCGCGCAGCATCGGGCCCGTGACCCCGAAATTCAGGCATTCTTCGCCGGTCAGTTTGCCGATGCCGTAGGTGCGGTCGAGCATGAGCGGGTTGCGGGTAAGCAGCGCTTCATACTCGTCGATACGTTTGGGGAATTTCTTAAGAATATCCCTGACTGCCGCCTCGAACTCCACCGGCACATCCCGCCAAAGGCCTCCCGGTCGGATATACGTGGTCATCATGCGCTGACCGGAGCACATTTCCATCACATCCAGGATGTACTCGCGTTCGCGAAAGCAGTACAGGAACATCGACATGGCTGCCAGGTCGAGGGCGGATGTGCCCAACCAGACCAGGTGCGAGGCGAAACGTTGGAGTTCTGTCAGGATGACGCGGATCGACTGGGCGCGCGCCGGCACGTCCAGGTCGACCAGTTTTTCGACTGCCAGGGAATATGCCAGGTTGTTTCCGACCGTATTCATGTAATCCAGGCGGTCCGACATGACCTCCGCCTTGGCATAGGTCTTGGCTTCCATGTTCTTCTCGATGCCAGTGTGCAGAAAACCGATGTCGGGGATGCAGCTGACCACCACTTCGCCGTCCAGTTCGAGCAGCAGGCGCAGCACTCCATGGGTGGAGGGGTGCTGTGGACCCATGTTCAGCAGCACGGTCTCGCCCTGGATGGCCCGCTCGGAGACCAGGTGCTTCAGATCCTGCACGGTGATTTCTTGTATGTCAGTCATAACCGCTACTCCTTGGCGTATGGCTTGCGCAGGTTGATCTCTTCATAATTGAACGTGAACTGTGGCTCCTCATAACCAAGCGGGTAATCCTTGCGCAGCGGGTGACCTTCCCAGTCGGCGGGCATCAGGATGCGGCGCAAGTCGGGGTGACCATGGAATTTGATCCCGAACATATCCCATAATTCGCGCTCGCGCCAGTTGGCATTGCGAAAGATATGGGAGATGGTCGGCAGCGACGGTTTTATCCCCGGCACCGGCACCCGCAGGGTGAGGACCAGGTTCAAGGATATCGATGTGAACTGGTAGATGACGTGGAACCGGGGTTTCTCCTCGGGCCAGTAATCGACAGCGGTGAGGGCAGAAAGGAGTTCAAAACCCAGGTCTTGCAGCCTCTGGCAGGCGGCGACGATCTTTTCCGCCGGGAGCACCGCGCTGGTGTCGCCGCGGTATTCCGAGACGGCAGTCCCGAACTCTTTTTCCAACTTTTCGAGAATGGGTTGCAGTTTCTTCTCCATAGGCTGCCTCTAGGATTTGACCTCGGCAAATTTCATGGACTGCACTTTTTCATAGAGCCTCAACACGCCATGGATCAGCGCCTCGGGGCGCGGCGGGCAGCCGGCCACGTAAACGTCCACCGGCACAACCTCGTCCACACCTTGCACGATGGCATAGTTGTTGAACACCCCCCCGCACGAAGCACAGTCACCCATCGAGATGACCCATTTGGGCTCGGGCATCTGGTCGTATAGGCGGCGCAGGACGGGTGCCATCTTGCGGGTCACCCGCCCGGCCACGATCATCAGGTCCGATTGGCGCGGGGAAGGACGCATCAGTTCCATCCCGAAGCGCGACATGTCATAGTGAGCCGCCTGGGCTGACATCATTTCGATCGCACAGCAGGCCAGGCCGAAAAGCATCGGCCACATGGCGTTGGTGCGCGACCACGCCACCGCCTGTTCCAGCGTGGTGGTGGCTACGCCCAGGTTGCCCAATTTCTGTTCTATTCCCATTCCAGGGCTCCTTTCTTCCAGGCGTAAAAGTAACCCACCAGCAGGATGGCAATGAAGAGGAACATTTCCACCAAGCCAAACATCCCCAGCTGGCGGAAAACTAGCGCCCAGGGCAGGAAGAAGACGGTTTCTATGTCAAACAGGATGAAGAGCACGGCGATGAGGTAGAACCGCACAGGCATCCGGCGAGTACCGGGACCGATGGGATTCATACCTGATTCATAGGGCATGCCTTTTTTTTCGCTGGCGCGTTTCGGGCCAAAGATGGTCCCCAGCCCGATGGCAATAAAACCGATCAGGGTGGTCATCAGGACGAAAGCGGCGATGGCGGCGTATTCGAGAAGCATGGATTCTCCTCAGAGGCGGACTTGGCATTCCTGCCGGCGGCAAAGTATAACATAAGACCGTTGAAAAGGAGAGTAAGCGTGTCAATTTTCACGATGTTTGTCATGATCCGACATTACATATATTTATTGTGAAAATAGGGACAAATAAAAAGACCCCGTTTTCATCTTGAAAACGGGGCAAGGTTTATCCCAGATATTCCCTCAAATAGCGGCTGCGGGTGGGATGGCGCAGTTTGCGCAGCGCCTTGGCCTCGATCTGGCGGATGCGCTCCCGCGTCACGTTGAAATAGCGACTGACCTCCTCCAGGGTGTGATCCTTGCCGTCCACCAGGCCGAAGCGCAGTTCGAGCACCTGGCGCTCCCGCTCGGAGAGGGCGGTAAGCACATGCTGCACCTGCTCGCGCAGCATTTCCCGCGAGGCGGCATCCAGCGGCTCCAGGGCATCCACGTCTTCGATGAAATCGCCGAGTTGACTGGAATCTTCATCTCCGCTGACCGGCCCCTCGAGCGAGATCGGTTCTTCGGCAGAGCAAAGGATGCGGTCCACTTTCGTCGTCGCCTGCGTCCAGCGGTGCTGGAGGTCGGGGTCCAGAAGGGTCTCCTCTGCACGCGCCCTCAGGATGGTCTGCACGTCCAGTGGGTTGAGGAAACCGGATTCGAGTGCAATCTCGCTGTTGGTGGGGTTTCGCCCAAGCTGCTGGGTGAGGGTGCGCTGGATGCGCAGGATGCGGGTGATCGACTCGAACAGGTGCACCGGGATGCGAATGGTGCGCGCCTGCTCGGCGATGGAGCGGTTGATCGACTGGCGGATCCACCAGGTGGCGTAGGTGCTGAACTTGTAACCCCGGCGCGGGTCGAACTTATTGACCGCCCGCAGCAGGCCGAGGTTGCCCTCCTGAATCAGATCCAGGAACGAAATGCCGCGCCCCAGGTAACGCTTCGCCACGCTCACCACCAGCCGCAGGTTGGCGCGGATGATGGCCGCATTGGCTTCATCGGCGCGGGCGCGGATGATCTCGATCTCGCGCACCAGCTCGGATTCCGCCGGCAGGTTGTGAAACAAGGTTTTCTGGGTCGGCAGGTTTTGATGTCGTAGCAGGTGATTCGCCAGCCAGCCGGCAAATCCCTCCGGCAGGATGTAGAAGATCACATAAATGATGTAGGCATGGCCCACCAGGCTGTCCCAGAGCGGGTCTTTGCCCCACAGTTCGCGTTCAATATAAGAATGCAGATAGGATGGTGCAGCCCCGTTTTCCCATCCCCGGTGCAGGCTGCGCGCCTCCGTCAGCAGCAGGGCGATATCGGGGATGCTTACGCCCAGGCGGTTGGCATCCTCTGAGAGGCGCGTCCAGGCAGTGCGCAGATCGCTTAGCAGGTTGTGATAGGCTGTAGTTGTGGGTGATTCGGGGCGCTTCTTTCCCATCCGGCCGCGACGCATGGTGAGCAGAATCACCCGGCGTCCTTCGATCATTGCCGCCAGGCGGAATTCGCGAGCGGCGTCCAGTAGTTTCACCTGACCGATCTCGCGCAAGTACAACCGCACCGGGTCCTCGGATAGCTCTGCGGCCAGTTCCACCCGGTTGAAATCAAGTGCGTCCTCCGCCCCCAATTCGGTCAATTCCTCCCCTGTCCCCAGGGCCTCATCCGTCTCAGTAGTCAGTTCGAGTTCTTCCTCGGGTTCAGTCTCAGTTTCCAGGGCATCCACCAAAGGTGGTTTCCCTAGAATGAGGCGACGCGTCTTTCGGTCCCTTTCCGGGAGGGTTTCATGCTCGGAAGGAGGCGGGCTGGACGGGCGGCGGGGCGGGTGTGATTTTGGTTTGACAGGACGGTTCATTGCATTTCTTTTCGGCGTCCATTCTGGTTTAACTGCGCCTGGTCGAGGCTGCGCAGAAGGCTGGAATATTGCTGGACCATTTCACGATAGGATTCGGTTCGCAGGTCGCCAGTTTGCTGGGAATCCTCCTGCAGGAAACGCAGCTGGTTGATGTTATCGGATAACGCGGTTCGGCGGATTCTTACCACCGCCCGGAACAGGTCTTCGATCAGGCGCTCGTCGAGCGGATCGAGCTCACCCGGCAGGGCGGCCAGTTCAATCACCAGGCTTTCCAGCGAGGGCGGCAGGTTCTGACGCAGGTGGTCGAGCGCATCGCTGGCATCCTGGTCAAGCGACTGGCGCACCAGCCGGAACAGCACCTGGTGGTCAGTATACCCGAAATCCTCGGCAGCCAGGCGGCCCAGCCCGGCCTGCATCAAGCCCCGGTCGAGGCGGTAGAGCAGGTCGGGGCGGCGGATGAGCAGGCTGAGAACGTGGGTCTCGGCTTTATGGGAGGGGGAAAATCCGGTCGCGGCAGGGGGCGGAACTTCGGTCTTCTGAGCGGGAGTCTCTGTGTGCGGCCGCATGCGGCGCGTTTTACCAGGCTGGGTCTGCCCGCCGCTGATCGAGCGCTCGTCCACTTTCAGGAACCGCGCCAGCCGCTGACGGTAGGTATCCCGCTCTACCGGGTTGGGCAGGTCTTCTATTAATGGCAGCACCTGGGCGGTGATCTCGGATTTGACCTTGGCATCCTCCAGGTCGCGCCCGAGGGCCAGCGCACCCATCACGTGCACCACGATCGGCTGGGCTTCGGCAATGAGCTTTTTCCACTGCTCAGGATCACGCTGGACGATCTCGTCGGGGTCAAGTTCGTCAGGCATGCTCGCCACGCGCAAGTCGGCTTGCAGGCGGGCTTCGTGGTGCAGCAGGCCGCGGGCATCAAAACCGATCTCATCCTGGCGGTCGAGGCTCTGGCGCGCGGCTTCCAGCCCGCGCAGAACCGCCTTCTGACCGGCCGCATCCGGGTCGAGTGCCAGGACGATCTTGCGTGTAAAGCGCTTGAGCACGCGCAGCTGGTCTTCCGTGAGGGAGGTGCCCATCGGGGAGACCACATTCTCGAAGCCTGCCTGGTGCAGGGCGATCACATCCAGGTAGCCTTCCACGATGACAGCCTGGTCCGCCGCCCGGATGGGCTTGCGCGCCCGGTCCAGCCCGTATAACAGGCGGCTCTTGCTGAAGAGCGGCGTCTCGGGAGAATTGAGGAACTTGGGGGTATCGTTCGGGTCGAGAATTCGCGCCCCGAAGCCGGTCATCTTACCGTTTTCGTCGCGGATGGGGATCATCAGGCGATTGCGGAAGCGATCCAGGAAACCACCGGAATCCCGCTGTGAAATGAGACCCGCCTCGAGCAGGTCCTGATCGGAATATCCTTTTTCCTTGAAATGGTTGAATGCATTGTCCCAGCCCTGCGGCGCATACCCCAGCCCGAAGGTCTCGCAGGTGGCGTCGGTGAGGTGACGCTTCTCCTGCAGGTAATCGCGGACGGATTTTCCCGAGGCTGCCAGAAGGTGGTGGCGGTAAAAAGTGACCGCCTCGTCGAGGAGCGTGCGCAGGCGCGCATGGGCCTCCTTTTCCTCGACTTTTTCCACCCGGAAGGGTTCAAGCGTTACTCCTGCCCGCTCGGCCAGGTTCTGCAGGGCTTCCTTGAAATCCCAGCCTTCCTTTTTCATCACGAACTTGAAGATATCGCCGCCCTCGCCGCACTGACCAAAACAATGCCAGGTCTGCCGGTCGGGAGAGACGATGAACGAGGGGGTTTTCTCATTGTGAAACGGGCACAGGCCGGAAAAATTCTTCCCGGCACGGCGCAATTTCACAGTCTCGCCGATCAGTTCTACGATATCAATGCGAGATTTGATCTCATCAATTTGGGACATGGCGTGGATGAATTATAGACGCAGTTCAAATGCCGTGCAAGTTGTGTGCATCCTGGCAGGTCTTAATCTCACTGTCGTGGTTTCCTGCCTTAAAAATAATAAAGAACGGTTGATCTTTATTCCCCGGGTTTTCCGTCCGCCAGCGCCGCCACCATCGCTTCCGGCACCTGGACCGCCACCAGTTCGCCGCGCACGGTGATGACCCCGCCGGCGCTGATCCATTCCGTAATGACCACTTTGCGCCCCTTCACCTCCTTCACCCTGCCGCGAATTTCCAGTTCCACACCCAGAGGGGTGGGCTTGAGGTAATCCACGTGCAGGGAGGCAGTGAGAAAACGCAAGGCGGGTTCGCTGTCCATTGGTCGCCGCTCGGCGCGGTAGGCAGCCGCGGCAGCCGTCCCGGTGCCATGACAGTCGATCAGCGAAGCCAGCATCCCGCCGTATACGTACCCGGGAATGGCAATATGGTACGGCCTGGGCAGGAAATGGCATACGGATTCCTCCCCGTCCCAGTAACTCTTGATCTGATGCCCATGTTCGTTGAGTTTGCCGCATCCGTAACAATGGGCCAATATGTCGGGATAGTAATCCTGGAATGGGAGTTGGGTCATGGCAGGTTGTCCTGTATGGAGGAAGGATGGTTGGACGTCTTTAGTGTTATTCCGCCGCTTGCAAGAAAATTCAATAAGCGGCGTTCCATGAATATGGTCTTTATCCAGGAGATGGTTTTTTTCCTGGCGCCTGATGATACTTTACCTCATTATCCCGTGCCGGGCAAGCGGACCGGGTTCAATCCTGTAAAGTCGGCGGTCATATCGGTTAGAATTGCGACATGGAACGCACGGAACCTGTTATAACCCTGCCGGAAGCAGAGTTCGAATCCTTTATCTCTGTAGACGTTGAATCCGCCGGCCCGAACCCCTCCCAGTATTCGCTGCTGGCGATCGGCGCGTGTTCGGTCCGTTTTCCAGAAAGGAATTTCTACCTTGAACTTAAACCTGTTAATGCCTTGTTCCAGCCCAAGTCGCTTGAATCTTGTGGATTATCGCTGGAAAAACTTGCCGTGGAAGGGGTGGATCCTGCCGAGGCGATGAAACGTTTTGCAACCTGGCTGAAGGAAGTGGTGCCGCCCGAACTGCGCCCCGTGTTTGTGGGTTTCAATGCGCCATTTGACTGGATGTTCGTCAACGATTATTTCCACCGTTACCTGGGCTGCAATCCATTCGGTCATGCCGCCCTGGATATCAAATCGTACTACATGGGCATGGCGCGGGTACCCTGGTCGGAAACGACGATGCAGTATCTGGGGAGTCGCTATTTGAGCCAGCCTGCGCTGGTTCACCACGCCCTGAGGGACGCCCTCGACCAGGGCGAGATCTTCAGGAAACTACTGCTGGAGGCGGCGGAACAGCAGCATGGTTCCCGTCGTGACGCCGCGGAAAGGATACTTAATGAGCAAAACCAGACCAAAAACTGCCAATCTTAGATCCATCCTCGCCTCGGCCCGGCGCATGGGCGTAAAAATGGATGAAGACGCTGCCAGGCAATGGCTTTCAGCCATCAATGCCACGAATACTGCCGATGACCTGGTGGTGGATGCCCGCGCCGGTGTCTTTGGTTACAAAGTGACCATGCTCGATTTCAGCCCCAAAGACCTGGAATATTTCCGGAAGATCAGCACGATCGTTGAGATCCCCGACCGCCCCGGGGTGGTGGAGACCGCCCTGGCCCTCTCTGGATCGGCGGCTCAATCCAAGATCCAGTCCTACCCGGGTGATTGTGATTTCTTTGAAAGGGTCAACATCAGGGCCGCCAGCCGCGCCGAAGCCTGCCGGATCCTTGCGGAAGTGCTGCGCGAGAAAGCCATCAGCAGGGCGAAAGGGGAAAATTATCAATTGATCGAAGTGAAATTTGGATCGTATCCGTTTGAGGTCGTCAAGGGGGAGGAACACTGTAAATCGGGCGCGCCGATTTCCTGGAGCGCAGCCGAGGTGCACGAGGGTCAATTTGACGCCTTTAAACCGGATGGCAGCGCGGTCGTCATCCGCTGGGAGGATGTGGCGGTGGAACCTGGTTGGTGCAAACTCGATTGGGTCATCGCCGACCCGCTGCGGAAAAGCCTCGCCAATGCCAGCAACATGCTGGATGTGACCTGGGAAGCGCCGGATGGCACCATCTTCCCGCTGGATGGTTACCTTGACCCGTATTTCCAGGAAGTGTACCTGGATGCCGATTCCATCCCCATCTTCTCCAAGATAACCCAGCATGTGTCTGCCAACGCGCTGGATGATTACGTAGCTCAGCTCGAAAAAGAGGTCAACAAGTACCTTACCAAGGATCTGAATTATGGCAAGGCGGCCAAACGGATGTATAACGTTTTTCGCCTGGTGGGGCGCTATGAGGAAGCGGCGTTCATCCGCGACCTGTTCGATGAACCTGCATCCATGCTCTACCAGGTCTGGTCGCTTATCCGCACGATCGAGGATTGCTGCAACCCGTCATCGCCCATCACCGTGGATCAGGTGCTGAGCCAGACCGATCAACTGATCCTTTCCGTTGTCAGCGCCCTGGAAGGCGATCAGGAAACTGAAATCGTGCGCCTGTTGATGAATTTGCGGGATGACCTTTCCCATCAGAAGACCAACCAGCAGTTGAACCCGGATGCCGAAGCCGCCCGCGACCGGGTCATCAACGTGGTGAACAATTTTTTCTGCGACAAATTGACCTCGGTGCCTTCGATCAAGGTGTATATCGACAGTTTTCAGGTAAAGCCATAGGTTTCACCAGGGGATCCTCTCAAGAAAATAGAGGCATGAGGTATCGAAAAGGTTATCCTTGAGTCTGAAAAACATCCAATCTTTGGTTAAGTGAAAAAAAGACGGAGGCGTTGATCGCCTCCGTCTTCAGTTCCCTACAGATTCGTTTTACCTTTCCTATCCAGCCGGTTAACCCCTTCCTCTCCGGCATACCGCAGGAGAAATTCCACCTGTGTTTTGGAGTGGCGATAACAGATCAAGGCATTATCTCATCCACCCGGGCGGTCAATTCCGCGAGTGTCATCTCGCCATCTCCAATGGATACGATCCTGCCGTTTGGGCTGATAAAGAAATGCCTGGGAAGAGCCTCAGCGACCACCAGGTACACTCCCTGCACCTCCGACTCAGGATCGAGCAGGAGCGGGAATGTCAGCAGGTGAGTTTTTCGATAAGCACTTACGGCAGCAGCATCTTCGCCGGTGTTGATGCCCAGGACGACCAGACCGGCATCCTGGTAGGTCTTGGAAATGGCTTCTACTGCATTGATCTCGTTCGTGCATCCCGTGCAACTGGTGGACCAGAAGAACAGCAACACCGGTACTCCATCAAACTGGTTGAGTGTCACCGGCTTGCCGGTAGCCTGGTCGGTAAGGCTGAAATCGGGGGCATATAGACCAATCACCGGTCCGACCAAACTTGACGGGCGCGGCGTTTTCGTCAGGGTGAATTCCAGGGTCGGGGTGAGCGTGGGAGTTGCCGTGAAGGTTTCCGTCGGCAGGAATGTGGAAGATGGTGAAGCTGTCCATGTGGGGATCAATGTCGGCAAGGGTAAATTGGTCAGGGTTTGGGCAACTGCCAATGTCTCTTGAACATGTCCTGCCTGTTCCTGTTCCTGCGCCTGTATCTGGGCTCTCCGCTGAAACCAGGAATAGCCTGCATAAGAAGCCGCCCCGAGGATGATCACGGCGATGATCAAACCAAATACGAGCCATCCGCTTGTTTTTCGTTTGGGGGCAGGGGCTGCCACCCCTTCCCCCTCTGTCGACGCGGGAGGCGCGGGGGGAGGTGCAAATGCGATCTGCACGCCTTTGCCAGGTGAGCCAGGAATGGCTTGTTTGACTCCTGGCTGTGCCTCCGCGGTTTGCCTGACGGAAGCCGGTGTTACCGCGGCCTTTTTGACCACAGGCGAGGCGGCAGGAACAGCCTTTCCAGATACAGCTTGCGGAGCAGGTGCGACCTTCTTGACCTCGGCTGGTGGTGTGGGCGCGCTCTTCACGGCCGCGGGTGTTGCTGAGGCCGCTCCTTTCTTATCCACGACTGGAGTGGCTTTTTTGACTAACGGTCGTATGGCGGGAATGGTTTTGGCAGCCGAGGCGTCAGATGCCGATGGGGTTTTCCTGGCCTCGGCTGGAGGCGCGGAGGCGGCTTTCTTAACTACCGGGCGCATGGCCGGCATGGTTTTATCTGCATCGGTTGTTTGCGACGGTTCGGCTCTTTTGACAACCGGCCGCATGGCTGGCAGGGTTTTTTCGGCTCCGGATTCAACTGCTTGAGCAGTCTCTTTGACTTCGGCTGCCTGGACAGGTGTACTCTTCTCAATAGGAGCTCGCGGTGCCTCGCTTGCCTTTCTGGTTCCTTCCCAGGAAGGCGGTGCTACCTGCTCTGCCCCGGCGGGAAGGGGTGCAGCCACGGCTGGTTTGACCACGGTCGGCATAACAGGTTCAGGCTGGTAACCTTCCGTCAATGTGGCGAACAATGATTTCTTGACCGCGGGCGGCGGGGATATCGCCTTCTTTTCTTCTGGAACTGAGACCGGCGTGACGATTTCTGTGGCTGGTGGAGACGGAGGTTCCGTCTTCTTTTCTTCGGGAGCCGGGATGGGTGCGACAATTTCTGCGGCTTGTGGAAGCGGAGGTTCTGCCTTCTTTTCTTCGGGAGCCGGGACGGGCGCGACGACTTCTGCGGCTGGCGGAGGCGGAGGTTCCGTCTTCTTTTCTTCGGGAGCCGGGACGGGCGCGACGACTTCTGCGGCTGGCGGAGGCGGAGGTTCTATCTCCTTTTCTTCGGGAGCCGGGACGGGCGCGACGACTTCCTCAGCTGGCGGTGGCAGGGGTTCTGTCTTCTTTTCTTCTGGGACTGGGACAGGCGTGACGATCTCAGGCGCAGAGGATGGCGGCGGTTCTATCTTCTTTTCTACTGGGATGGAAACAGGCGCAACGATCTCTTCCGCCGGCGGTGGCGGGGGTGCTGCCTTCTTATCCTCAAAAATGGACGCAGGCGCAGCAATCCTTTTCACGGTCGATGCCGGGGGTGAGGTTGTTTCCGCTGCAGGGAGCACAGCCTGGGCAATTTCGGGTTTTAGAGGCTTGGTATCGATCTCCTCTTCCGAGGGCACCGCCCAGGCAGGTAGAGGCGGTTCATTACCGCCGGGTTTTAGGACTTCTTCCGGGGCTGGCCTGGTAAAAGGGCTGACCGGCGGCGGGATTGGGGTTGGTTTGGATAATTCCTCCAATCTTTTCCGCGCCTGCTCGTGATTTGGTTCCAGGACAAGGACACGCTGCAGGCAATCTTTTTGCTGGCTGACGTCCCTGATCGCCAGGCTCATCAACCACCAGGCACGGGCCGAGGCCGGGTTAAAACTGATGTAATCTTTCAACAACTGGAGGGCTTCCACCAGTGTACCGGCGTTCAGGAGTTGTTCAATACGGTTCAAAACATTGGCGAGTGGCTCGTTCATCGGTTCCCATCTCTTCCACAGAAAACCAACGGGTCATCGGGGCGGTTGCTTATCCGTCACCGGCCTTTTGTTAAAATCCTTCCAACTTGCTCAGGTCCGCAATCCCATCCGCCAGGTCTGCGATCCCTTGCAGCAGCCCGAGGCGGTTTTCTTTCACTGACGTGGCATCTGCCATCACCAGCACCTTGTCGAAGAATTCGTTGATCGCCGGGAGCAGGGGGGTAAACGCGTTCAGGAAATCGTCCACGGAGCCCGGTCCGCGCTTCCTTTTATCGGCTTTCTGCCACGCGGCGTAGAGGTTCTTTTCCGCTTCTTCCACCAGATCACCCGGTCTGACCGCGTATTTTTCCTGCTGGTCGCGGGTGATACGCACGCAGCGTGCATACCCTGGCAGGAGTGTGTTCCAGTCCGGGCGCGCTACCCAGGCAGCCAGCTCCCTGACCGCCCGCGCGGCAGCCGCCGGATTCTGCGATTGCTCCGCCAGAACGGCATCCACCAGGTCATACTTGTAACCCATGTCCAACAATACAATCCGCAGGCGTCCGTTGATGAAATCAAGCACCTGGGCTTTCACTGTATCCGAGACCGGGACCGGTTCCAGTGCAGCCGCCAATCTCAGCGCTTCCCGCAGGTCGAAATTTATCCGGTGCTCGATCAGCGGCTGGACGACCCCGATGGCGGCCCGGCGTAAACCGAAAGGGTCCCGGGTGCTGGTTGGCACCACGCCTGCTGCGAATAATCCGGTCAGCGAATCCAGCCGGTCAGCCAGCGCCACAGCCAGACCCGGCCTGGATTGGGGCAGCGGCCGGTATTGTTCGCGGATCGCCTCAGCCACCTGTGGGGCTTCGCCATCCCGGAGGGCATATTCGGCTCCCATCACCCCCTGAAGCGAGGTCATCTCGACAACCATCCTGCTGACCAGGTCAGCCTTCAGCAGATGGGCTGCGCGGCGTGCAAAGACGGCTTCGTCGGCATCCAGACCGAGCATCGGGAGGAGTTGTTCCGTCAGTTTTTCGATGCGTTCATTCTTTTCCAGCATCGAGCCTATTTTTTTCTGGAAGACCAGTGTTCCCAGGCGCGGGCGCAGGTCTGCCAGTTTATGCTTGTCGTCCTCCCGCACGAAGAACTTTGCATCTGCAAAGCGGGCACGGACGACATGCTCGTTGCCCTGCCTGACAAGATCAATTCCCTGCTCGTCGCCATTGCGGACCACGATGAAAAATGGCAGCAGCCGCGTTCCCTGGTCAGGCTGCCCGGGTTGGGTTGCCCGGGATGGCTTCTGTTCCACCGGAAAATAGCGTTGCTGTTTCTTCATGACCGAAATCAGCACATCTTTTGGGAGTGCCAGGAATTCCTGGTCAAAACTTCCCAGGATCGGCGTGGGTTTTTCCACCAGGTTGGCGACCTCGTCCAAGAGCTCGGACGGCATGATGGCCTCCCCTTTGACCGAGAGGGCCAATTCTTTAACACCACTGGAGATGAGTGATTTCCGTTCTTCCACGTCGAGCAAAATACCTTTTTTTCTAAGGAGTGAGGCATATTCTCCCGCATGCGGGATGGTAATCTGCGGGGAGTTGTACGGGCGCAGGCCGCGCGTAAGACGACCGGCTTTCAGACCGGCAACTTCGAACGGGATCACTGCCGCCCCCAGCAGCGCCACCAGCCAGCGGATCGGGCGTGAAAAGGAAATGGCACCAGCATTCCCCGCCGCCCGGGAAGCAGGCAGCCAGCGCATGGACTTGTCGAACTTGATCCCCGTCACCACCCCCGGCAGCGCCTCCAGCATGATCTCGTAAGCCGGTCGCCCGGTTTGTTTGACCTCGGCAACAATGTACCTGCCCCCGTCCATCTCGCGAACCTGGAGGGCGGAAGGTTCGATGCCATTTTTCCTGGCAAATCCGAGCGCGGCGGGTGTCGGTTTACCGTCCTTGTCAAAGGCTCTATCTGCTGGTGGACCCTTGACCAGGTCGGAGCGATCGGGTTGGTGCCCGGCGAGTGAATCCACCTTCACAGCCAGCCGGCGCGGGGTGCCCATAACACTGACAGGTCCATGCTCCAGGTGCAGGTCATCCAGCAGCCTGGGGAAATTTTCTTTCAACTGGGCGATGGCGGAATCCAGATCCGAGGCAGGGAGTTCTTCGACCCCGATCTCAAGGATAAAATCTGCCTGCTGCAGGTCCTTCGCTGTCGATTCCACGGCTTCTGCAGCTGCGGGGGTGATCTCCTTTAATGGTTTACTTTCTTTTATAAGAGGGTATTCCAACTGCTTGCGTTGTTCCAGCCAGGTTTCCGCCACGCGGCGCGACAGGTCGCGCATCTGTCCAAAGAAAGCCTGGCGTTCGGTGACCCCGATGGCGCCGCGAGTATCCAGTACATTAAAAGTATGCGAGCATTTCAGCACATAATCGTGGGCCGGCGTGACCAGGCCCTGGGCAAGGCAGGCTTCCGCCTCTGCTTTAAAGAGGTCATACAACTGGCGCAGGCGGGTCACATCGGCGGTTTCGAAGGCATATTTGCTTTGCTCATACTCGTCCTGGCGCCGGACTTCTCCATAGGTAACGTCAGCCCCCCAGGCTTCGTCCCAGATGGCGGGGGCATTATTCAGTGCGATGAGGATGCGCTCGAGGCCGTAGGTGATCTCCACCGCCACAGGATCCAGGCTCTGGCCCCCCACCTGCTGGAAATAGGTGAACTGAGTGATCTCCTGACCATCCAGCAAGATCTCCCAGCCCAAACCCCAGGCTGCGATGGCAGGTTGTTCCCAATTATCTTCCACCAGGCGGATATCGTGCTGGCGTGGCTGGATGCCGATGGTTTCCAGCGACTGCAGGTACAGTTCAACCGGGTTGCCGGGATCAGGTTTCAGGATCACCTGGAACTGGGTGTGCTGCTGGAAGCGGTTGGGATTCTCCCCGTAGCGGCCGTCATCCGGGCGAATGGAGGGTTCCACGTAGCCAACATTCCAGGGCTCGGGACCCAGCACGCGCAGGAACGTGGATGGGTTCATTGTTCCCGCCCCCACCTGGGTGTAGTAAGGCTGTGCAATCAGGCAACCGTGTGCCGCCCAGAATTCCTGCAGTTGGAGGATGATGGATTGTAGCGAAGATAGGGCCATGAATGGTTTCTGCTGGTCAATCAAGATGGGATGATGAACCGCTGTGAGAGAATTATACCTGTTTTGGACAACGGGCAATAGACCGATGGCTGGCCTTCGCTGCCCCGGGGAGCCTGTTCGACCGGGTATGGATAATGTCAAATGGGATATACTTTCAACATTCCGATCCCCATGCCACACACCAACCTTTCTCAATTTTCAGAGCAGGATATCATCATTGTAGGTTCCGGCCCGGCAGGGATCTCCACCGCCCTGCACCTGGCGATCATGGCCCCGGAACTCATCCCGCGAACGTTGATCCTCGAAAAAGCGCGCCACCCGCGCCACAAGGTATGCGGCGGAGGCCTTCTTCCGGATGCCGAGCGGCTGCTGGCCGAGCTGGGCCTGGATGTGACCGAGATTCCACATGTGGACGTGGACTGGGCGCACTTCAACTTCGCCGGGCGGGGCATGCGCATGCGGGCGGAGAAGAACGGACTCTATGCATTTCGCACCATCCGCCGCCATGAATTTGACGCCTGGCTGGCATCCCGGGCTCGTGAAAAGGGCTTCAGGATCCTGGAAGATACGGCTGTCAGGAGCATCGCGGTCAGCGAGAGCGGGGTACTGGTCACCACCGACAGGGGTGACTTCAGCGCTGAGGTCGTGGTCGGAGCCGATGGTTCCAACAGCCTGGTCCGGAGGGCGATCATCCCGCGGGAAGAGTTGCATGTTGCCCGGCTCCTGGAAGTTGTCACTGAGCCGTCGGCAGAAAATACCTTCTCAAATCCAGACAATTCATCATTTGATTTCTCGGTCCTGATGCAGGGTATTCAGGGGTATGTATGGGATTTCCCCGCCCTCGAACAAGGAAAACCGGTACGGGTGCGGGGGATTTACGATGCAAATATCCTGGCGGTTAAGAACAGGCTGCCCCTGCGGGCGGGATTGGAGGCAGACCTCGTCCGTTACGGTATCAACCTGTCGGAGTATGACCTGGAAGGTCACCCCCTGCGCTGGTTCGATGCGAGGCAGGCCTTCGCCGCCCTGAGGCTGCTGCTGGTTGGCGACGCGGCAGGCACGGATGCCCTGTTTGGTGAAGGTATCAGTTTCGCCCTGGGTTACGGCAGGATCGCTGCCCGGGCAATCCAGGAAGCCTTTTCCAGCCGGGATTTCTCATTCAGGGATTACAAACGGTCACTCCTGCAGACTGCCATGGGCAGGGCACTCCGGCGGCGCACCTGGTTCGCAAAATTCTTTTACCGGCTCCGTTTCGCTCCGTTCCAGGTATTTCTCTGGAGAAAGATGGGCTGGTTTATTGCATGGGCAATGCGTACCTTCTTCATCGGATGGGCGCGCCGTCAGGAGCACTCTACCGGGAAAAAGGGGTAGAGGTCTCCTCCTGATTTTGCGGATGCCGTTCGCCCTGGATTCGATATCAGGCGCACCACCCGCATGTTTTGCGAGTAATCTTTGACTAGGGGGATGGATCTGTAATTTGTCTCAGAAAGGCGGGGGAATTCAGGGAACGCTCCAGCAAGTAGGTCACATAGTGCTGTAATAAAGCCTCAACTTCCGACTGCACCCCGGGAGCCGGCCGCGCTTTAAGCACGCCCGCATAATTGCTGCGCTGGAAGTGGCGCAGGTACTTGAGCGCATCCATCGTCACACGCCAGGCACCTGGCAGGCCTGAACCGCAAGCCGGGCACAGAACCCCACCCTGGGCTGCGGAAAAGTACTGGTCCTGCGCCTTGATTTCCCGTCCGCAATTCGCACACTCGAACAAATGCGGGCGGTAACCGAGCAGGTCCAGAAGGTGGATCTCATAATACCGGATCGCCAGCCAGGGATCATCCTCTTTTTCCAGGCGGAGGAGCGCCTCGGTCAGTAAACGAAAAATGCCGGCGTTCTCGGTTTCGTCCTCGTAGGTAAAACGATCGACCAGTTCAACAAGGTAGGCCGCCTGGCTGGTTTTGACCAGGTTCTCCCGTATCGGCAGGAAGGCGGACACCGTATCCGCCTGGGTAACGATCAGTAGATCGCGGCCGCGCGCCAGCTGCAGTTTCACGTGCATGAATGGTTCCAGGTGACCTGCCTTGCGGGAGCGGATCTTGCGGACCCCCTTGGCTATCGCTCGCGCCTTGCCGCGTTCGCGGGTATACAGAGTAAGCAGGCGATCCGCCTCGCCCCAATCAGCATGGCGGAGGACAACTGCTTCAACGCGGAAGGAACGTTGCTCGACCATTAACGCCTCGGATTACGAAGGAACGCACCCCTATTTCATCATATCCTTCCGGGTAAACGCCCCCGGCAGGAGCCCGGCGACTGTGGTCTCCTGCAACAGGCGGCCTTCGCCGTCTGCGATGAGCACAAGCATGTCGGGATTGAATTCCACCATCACCTGGCGGCAGCTGCCGCACGGAGTGCCACCATTGGGTGTGACCAACGCGATCACTTCCAAATCCATTTCCCCTTCGGAGACCGCCTTGAAAATGGCAACACGCTCAGCGCACATACTGGTGGGGGAGGCCGCGTTCTCGATGTTGCAGCCGGTAAAAATGCGCCCGGAAGCGGTCCGCAGCGCAGCGCCGACCGGGTAAAGGGAATATGGTGCATAGGCACGACGGCGGGCTTCGTTCGCCAGGTCGATCAAGGCACGCCGTTCCACATCGGTGAGTTTAGCCATCTTTCTCCTTCTTGATTTTCCTGATCGGCCTCGCCGGGACGCCCACCACCAGGGTATCCGCCTCGACATCCTTCGTCACCACCGCCCCTGCCCCGGTGCGGGCGCGCGCTCCAATCTTAACCGGCGCAACCAGCATGGTATCTGAACCGATGAACACGTCCTCCCCGATCTCGGTCGGGTGTTTGTGTACACCATCGAAATTGCAGGTGACCGTCCCTGCGCCGATGTTGACATTCTCACCGATGGCAGCATTACCGATGTAGGAAAAATGCCCCATTTTCGAGCCTGCCCCGAGGGTGGAATCTTTCACCTCCCCAAAATTGCCCATGTGGACACCCTTGCACAGGTGTGCCCCCTTACGCAGGCGGGCGTAAGGCCCGATGCCGACGTTGTCCTCCACCACGGCGCTTTCCAGCACTGCAGCCAGGACCTCGCAGCAATCGCCGATGGAGCTATCCGTGGCGATCGTATTGGGTCCGATGACGCACCCTTCGCCGATGACCGTCTGGCCGCGCAGGTACGTGTTCGGCCAGATGACCGTATCCCGACCAATATTAACTCCCGGTTCAATATAGGTCGTAGCTGGGTCCACGATGGTCACACCCGACAGCATGTGCGCCCGGTTGATGCGCCCACGCATGGCTGCCTCGGCTTCCGCCAGGTGGAGGCGGTTGTTGATCCCGATGGTCTCAACAGGATCATCGCACACCCTGGTTTTTACCGGGAGCCCGGCCTGCACTGCCATGGCAACGGTGTCCGTGAGAAAATATTCCCCCTTGCGGGAAACCTTAATTTTACGCAGGGCTTTCCATAACCATTCAGAAGAGAAACAGTAGGCGCCTACGTTCAGTTCGTGGATCGATAATTGCGCCTTCGTGGCGGCGCTCTCCTCGACGACGGCCAGCACCTCGCCATCCTGTCCCCGCAGCACCCGCCCAAAGCCGCGCGGGTCGGCAGCGTTGACCGTCAGTATGGTCAGCGGTCCCTGATTGGTCTTTTGAGTTTCGATGAGCCCCTGGATGGTTTCAGTCCGCAAGAGAGGCATATCCGCGTAGGTCACCAACACCAGGTCGGTCTTGCCGCGCAGGCTGGATTCGGCTTGCCGGACGGCATGCCCGGTACCCAGCTGCGGATGCTGGATAATGCAGTGGGCTTTCCTGCCCAGGAACTCGCCCACCGCTTCAGCCCCGTGCCCGATGATGACCACCGGCTTGCTGCTGCTGGCAGCTGCCACGGCGTCGAGCGCATGGGCTACCATGGGCACGCCGCAGATCGGATGGAGTACCTTCGGCAGGTCGGATTTCATGCGCGTGCCCTGCCCGGCAGCGAGGAGTACAGCTGTGATCTTCATCGGCAACTCCTGACCAAAAAGGCCTGCGCAGCCAGCGAGGTGGCACGAGGCCCATGTGGGAGAAAAAAGCCCCGCTTCAGGCGGGAAATTCAGGCTGGGGCGCCTGGATTCGAACCAAGATAATCAGCTCCAAAGGCTGACGTGCTGCCGTTGCACAACGCCCCAAGGAGAAATCCCGGTGCCAGCCCGGGAGGCGGCGCAAATTGTATCACAGCCCCGATGGCATGGCTAGGATTCATCTGTGGGCGTAAGGCCCAGTTCTCTCGCCTGCTCATAGCTGAGCATATCCGGCCTGGAAGGCGCTTTTTGATTATCAGCAGCCTTGTTCCAAAACTCGTTCACTTCATCGGGAACAAGTTTCTTCTTGCCTTCTTCAAAAAGCGGTGTCAACCCCGCTTTGCCCCCGCTGGCAGCAGCCTCCCTGACTGAAGAGGCTTTCAGTTGGGTAAGTGTTCCCTCCTCGGTCCCGCTGATCAGTGCTTCGATATCCAGCTTCGCCGTTGCTATGCTAGCCATCGTCTTCAACAGGTGTTCACCGGCGATCCCTTCGCCGATGACCAGAATGGCATAATACAATCCAACCGGTGTGAACACCAGGTCATAGACCCCGCAATCAAAAACCTGCCAGTTGGAGGCGTTTTTTTGACCGATCAGGCGTGAAATGTTTGCGGCTGGGCTTTGCATGGCGAGCAGAGTGGAGATCAATGAAGCTTCACTCTCATCATCCGTTAATTCCCCGGATCGTGCCAGGATGAGGGCGTTATTGTTCAGTAGAAAAACCGCGTTTGCTGCCAGTTCCTTTTGCAGGTCTGCCATGCGCACAGACAGGCTGTACTCTTCCTCTTGCTCCTCTGTTTTGACTGGTTCCGGAGGAGGCTCGGTTACCGCCAGGTTCAAATGGTGCACGACGGCGTCCAAAAAATCGGCCATCGGGATCGGCTTTAGAAAAAAAGCATCCGCCCCTGCCTCAGCTACTTCCTTGCGTATTTCGGGATCGGTTTGCCCCGTGACCAGGATGATCTTAACCTTGGGATGGTTCTTTTGCACCTTGTGCATCAATTCGATGCCCGTCATCCCCGGAAGACGATAATCGGCAACCAGCAGGTCCACTTTCTTGCGCGAACTATAGAGGATGGCTTCTTCGCCGGACGGAATTTCAACAACATCCAGCTTGTACTCGAGGGTTTCCACTGTCGAGCGCAGCAGGCGGCTGACCTCACGCTGGTCTTCCACGATTAAAATACTTTGCGGGGACATGTGTCTCCCAAATCAATCATTCCACCAGCCAGCAGGCAGCCCAGTGATCTGGCTTGGATTCCTTGAATACCGGTTCTTCGATCGAGCATTTCTCAATTGCCACCGGGCATCGAGGATGGAACCGACAGCCCTTGGGCGGGTTCAACGGGCTGGGAACATCACCCTTCAAAATGATGCGCTCCCGTTTGACCGTGGGATCGGGAACCGGGATGGCGGAGAAAAGTGCCTTGGTGTACGGGTGCAGCGCACCACGGTAGAGGTCCTCACGGCTCGCCAATTCCACCAATTTACCCAGATACATGACCGCCACGCGGTCCGAGATATGCTCAACCACGCTTAAATTATGGGCGATGAACAGGTAGGTCAGCCCAAATTCCTGCTGGAGATCCTTGAGGATATTCAAGACCTGTGACTGGATGGACACATCCAGCGCGGAGACCGGTTCGTCGCAGATGATGAATTTTGGACGCAAAGCAAGGGCGCGGGCGATCCCGATGCGCTGCCTTTGACCTCCGGAAAATTCATGCGGGTAGCGCCGGGCATGGTAGTCCTCCAGACCGACCTTCTTGAGGATCGCAAGCATGGTATCCACCCGGTCGCTGTGCGTACCAATGCCATGCACCTTCAGCCCTTCCATCACCGATTCGCCGATGGGCATGCGCGGGTCGAGCGAGGCATACGGATCCTGGAAGATGATCTGCATGTTCCGGCGCATGGACTTCAACGCTTTTCCCTTGAGCGCCAGTATATCCGTGCCGTCAAAATTGACCGAACCGGAGGTCGGTTCGATCAGGCGCAGCATGGCCCGCCCAACGGTGGTTTTTCCGCAGCCGGATTCACCCACAAGGCCCAGGGTTTCCCCCACCCGGATATTGAAACTGATCCCGTCCACTGCCTGCACCCAGGCCACCACGCGCTGCAATAACCCGGCGCGGACGGGGAAATATTTCACCAGGTCTTTCACCACCACCAGGTCTTTTCCAGCAACAGGTTTGCTCGGTGCGGGCATGGTCATTGAGGCTGCTCCAAAAGTATGGATGATTTCGATTTGTTCAGAAAGGTCTTATCAGGATGGTCCTTCTTCGTATCGTCAGCAAAGGGATCCTGTATTCCTTTCAAGTTTATCGCAGGGGTGCGTGAAAACCATCCCGATCCTGGTAAAGCCAGCAGCGGACAAGGTGATCGGCATTGATCGGGATCAGGTCGGGTTCGAATTCCGTGCAGACATGCAGCTGGTGTTCGATGCGCGCTTTGCAACGCGGGGCGAATCGGCAGCCCTGGGGTAGATTGACCAGGTTGGGGACCGTGCCCGGTATCACTTCCAGGTGCTCCTTGATCTTCCCGAGGATGGGAATGGAGCCCATCAGCCCCTGGGTGTAAGGATGAAGCGGGTTGGCGAACAGGGGCTTGACATCGGCCTGCTCCACAATCCGACCAGCATACATGACTGCGACTCGTTCAGCCATCTCCGCCACCACACCCAGATCATGGGTAATAAGAACAACCGAAGCGCCCACCTTGTTGCGCAGATCGCGCATCAGGTCCAGGATCTGCGCCTGGATGGTCACATCCAGTGCAGTGGTGGGTTCATCCGCGATCAATAGTTCTGGAACGCAGGCAAGTGCCATGGCAATCATCACGCGTTGAGCCATGCCACCGGAAAGTTCGTGTGGAAATGCGTTGGCGCGCTTTTCGGGTTCCGGGATCCCCACCATGGTCAGTAATTCGATCGCCCGCGCACTCCCCGTCTCCTTGTCGCAATCCTGGTGGATGCTGAGCACTTCGGCGATCTGGTCGCCAACTTTGAAAACAGGGTTGAGGGCGGTTTGCGGCTGTTGAAAGATCATCGAAATGCGATTGCCGCGCACATGGGTCATTTCCCGCTCGGTCAATTTCATCAGGTCTTGACCGTCAAAGTTGATCTCGCCCTCGATGATCCTCCCGGGCTGGCTGATCAGGCGCAGGACCGAGAGCAGGCTGACGCTTTTTCCGCAGCCCGATTCGCCGACCAATCCCAGCACTTCGCCCGGGTAGACGACAAAATCCACACCATCCACTGCCTTCACCACCCCGTCTTCAGTGTAGAAGTAGGTCTTCAGATTCTTTACATCGAGCAATGGTTGAATGTTCTTGGTCAAGTAGGTACTCCCGTTTCAGGGTTGGCGCCATTTTTGTAAGGAGCATCAGCCGTAAAGTAGCGCTATGATAACACGACTTTCTCTTAAACTAGATACCCGTTCTCCACCTGTGCTTATCGGTATCGAAAACGGGTATTTTTGCTGAAAAGAAACAGTCCAGAGGTCAGGGCCGCTTGTTCCGGTTCAACCGGACATATAATACAACTCCAACCAGGCCCATGAACAATCCCGCCACCGAAGCGGTGTACGAAAGAAAATTCAGTAGAAATGTGGACGGGATGATACGCAGCACCAGCAGCCAGGCCAGCACTGCTCCCAATAACAAGAGGAAGAAGCCCACCAGGATGGTGGTGATGGAAGGCAGGCCTTTCATTTATACAGCCAGCAGGATACCCCGTGCCCGGGCTCGATCTCTATCTCGATCGGCATGTCCACGTCACATACATCCTTGATTCGGCGCGGACACCTCGGGTGGAAACGGCATCCTGGCGGCGGTTTGACCAGGCTGGGCGGTTCCCCGGGGGGAATTTCCTTGAAGGTCTTCGCATTCTCGGCATCCGGTTCGGAGGTGCCGGTCAATAGTGCCAGGGTGTAGGGATGCTTGGGATTGTTGAGCAGGTCATTCACTTTAGCCTTCTCAACCAGCTGCCCGGCATACATCACAAAAATGCGCTCGGAAAAATAACGGACTGTGGAAAGGTCGTGGGTGATGTAGATGACCGCCAGGTGGTGGGTGGTCTGCAGGCCGCGCAGCAGTTTGAGGATCTCCACCCGCACCGAGGCATCCAGCATCGACACCGGTTCATCGGCAACGATCAATTTTGGTTCCAGGATCATGGCGCGGGCAATCACCGTTCGCTGCTGCTGCCCGCCGCTGAGCATGTGCGGGTATTTCTGCAGGAAATCATCCACCGGGAACATCTTGACTTCTTCCATGACCTTGCGGATGCGTTGATTGCGTTCCGCTGAATCCCTGACGCCGTTGACAATGAGCGGTTCTTCGAGGATGCGCTGGACGGTCATGAATGGAGGCAGAGCACCGTAGGGATCCTGCTGCACATAGCCCACCTGGGAACGGTACCAGCGCCAGCCCTTGGCGCCCAGTTCACTCAGGTCCGAGCCATTGAAGATCACTTTGCCCTTGGTGGGGATGTTCAGACCAAGGATGGTCTTCATCAGGCTCGATTTTCCGCAGCCGCTTTCGCCCACCACGGCAATGGCTTCACCGTGATGCAGGTCAAAATCCACACCGTCCACAGCATGTACATAACCGGCGTGCCCAAAACCAAAGCGCCGCAATTCGAACCAGACGCGCAAATCCTGGATACCCAGCAGGACGCCCCCGGCCTTGTCCTGGGAGTCTTTCATGGTTTGCACCATTTGTTTATCGCTTGCATGTTTTTCTGGCATTCCGTGCTCCTGCTCTACGCAAACAACCAGCACTTGACTTGCCGCCCTTCCTTCTCGATAACGGGCGGATCCTGGGTACAACGATCGAAGCGCTTCGGACAGCGTTCTGCGAAACGGCATCCGGCTGGAAGATCCAGCAGGCTCGGCGGCTGACCGGTGATGAATTCCAGGTCCCGGTCGCCGCGCAGGCGGGGTACGGATGCCATCAGCTTTTGAGAATAGGGGTGCAGCGGGGAGGGGAAGAATCGCCCTGCATCGCCAATCTCAACGATCTGACCAGCGTACATCACCGCCACGCGGTCAGCCAGTTCGCTGGAGGTGGCAATGTCATGGGTGATCAGGATGTAACTGGTTTCCAGGTTGTGCTTGATGCGCTTGAGCACATTGAAGATGCTTGCCTGGGTTAGAACATCCAATGCCGAGGTGGGTTCATCCAGGACGATCAGCGAAGGGGCAGTCACCAGTGCCATGGCGATCGCCACGCGCTGGCGCATGCCGCCGCTCAACTCGAAGGCATAGCGTCCGAGGAAATCCTCCGGCACGCCCACGTGATCGAACATTTTCTTCGCCAGCACCAGGGCTTCTTCCTTCTTAACCCCGTGATGGATCATCACCGGTTCTGCCACTTGGTCGCCTACTTTGAGCACCGGGTTGAGCGAATTCATCGCTGCCTGAGGTACCAGCGACATTTTTACCCAGCGCACTCCATGGCGGAATTCCTCGTCGCTCATGGTCATCACATCCACGCCGTCGAGAAATACCTTGCCGGAGTAAGCGGATATATTTCGCGGCAGCAACCGCAGGATGGCTTTTGCCAGCGAGGTTTTGCCGCAACCTGATTCGCCCAGCACCACAACGGCTTCGTTGTATCCCAGGTCAAAATTGACCTTGTCCACTGCCTGGACAGCCCCCTTGGAGGTGCGGAAGTGCAGCACCAGGTCTTCAACGTGCAACAGTTGGGAGTCGCTGCGTGCCATTATAGACTCCTCAATCTTGGATTGAATATCCGGTCCATGGCAAAACCGACCATCGAGAAAGCCAGGCCGGTGATCATCAGCAGTATTGCCGGCTCAAGGATCCAGTAATAGAGTCCCTGGTACAGAGCTCCGTTCTGCTGGGCATCGTTGATGATTTTCCCCCAGGTGGGCATGACGGGATCGCCCAGCCCCAGTACCGCCAGCGAGGCTTCCAGGAACACATACGTCGGGATCAGGGTCACCAGCGCCGGGATCAGCAGCGGGACGATACGAGGCACCAGATACTGGACGATGATGCGACCGTTGCTGGCGCCGTAGGCGCGCGCCGCCTCGATGTAGGGGGATTCCTTCACCTGCAGGAAGATGGCGCGATAGGTTTTAATGGTACCCCCAAAGATACTCAACAGGATGGTCACGCCCAGCATCAGCCACAGGCTGCGCGAGTAGAAGGTGCCCACCATGATCAGGATGGATAGGAAGGGCAGCACCATGTTGACCTCGGTGATGCGCTGGATGATGCCGTCCACCCAGCCTCCAAACCAGGCCCCCAGGGCAGAAATAACCATGGTGGTGAAGGTGGTGCCCAGGGCAGCCAGCAATCCAAACGCCAGTGCCAGGGGCGTACCCCACAGGAGGGCGATCATCAGGTCACGCCGCTGGTGATCGGTGCCGGCCAGTCCATACACCTTGCCGACAATCACCATCTTGGCATCCACGCTCGCGTCTGACTCGAAGGTGAACACCTGGACGAGCAGTTTGTAGGTCCCTTCCACTGCCACCGGCGCGTCTACCGGAGCATTTGGATCGAGGAAGAGGCCCTCCTGCGGAAGGTCTGTATTCAGTTTGCGCTGCAGCCGTTCGTCTTGCGAGGCATAGAAGGTTTGAGTTGGCGCCACCGAGAAACTGCCTGCCAAGATCTCACGGCCATCAGGGGTGATCCAAGTGAGCGCTGCATGCGGCTGCTTGATGGCGTAGGTGGCAGTAAAGTAGATGAGCACGTCCTGCGGGAAGCCTTCATAGGGATAGTCAAAGGTAAAAAGGATATCCGTTTCGCCAATATCTCCCGAACTGGATATGACCGTTTTCGTGGCCGTACCGTCAGCACTGTTCAGAACGATGGTTTCGGGGACACGGATTTTATTGAAATAGTTGATCCAGGCGGGAGGCACAAGTTTCGGGTTCTCATCCCAGACGCCCACTCCACCCCGCCACAACAGGACAGCCTCTTTGTAAGGCAGGGCGATCATCGTGTAGATGGAAACGCCGATCAGGAGCAGGATGATCACCACGCCGGCGAGGGCAGTTGGATAGCGGGTGAATTCCCGCAAGGTATTGCGCAGTTTCATGCCTTGCTCCCCTCTCCGCCAACCTTGACGCGCGGGTCCACCAGTGCATAAGCGAATTCCAGCAGGAAAACGGTGATCGCCAGCAGGTAGGCAAAAATGATCGTGGTGCCGACGATCACCGGTGTATCATAAAGCCCGATGGCTTGGAATGTGGCGCGTCCCAGCCCCGGCCAGTTGAAGACCGTCTCGAAGATCGGTGCCCCTGTCCAGAGCCCGATGATCAGCAGCGAGAATGAAGTAAGGATGGTAGGCAGGGTGGGTCGCAGGATGTAACGCCGCTCGACATCGCGGGAAGACAAACCCTTGGCCTTGGCCATTTCCACATAATCCTCGCTGGAGTAGATCAGGAAGAAAGTGCGCCAGTTGTAGGCGTTCAAGGCAACGTGCGCAACAGACATTGAGAGTACCGGCAGGATCAAGTGCTTGGCCAGGCTCAGGGCATACAGGAAAGCGTTGGATGGAGGCGGGGCATCCACCATGCCTCCAAAAGGAAGGATTCCCAACAGGGCAGCAAAAATGAGAATAAGGAAGATTCCAAAGAACCAGCCGGGTGCAGTGGACACGGGTGCCAGACCAATGATGACTTTGTCCAGGATACTGCCGTACCGACGGGAAAGGAAAAGGGCTATGAAAATAGCGGAAAAGAACAGGATCAGGTCTGCCGTGGCAAACAGCACCAGGGTGGCAGGCAGGCGCTCCAAAATGATGAGACGCACCTGGCGCGAGCCGCTGTCACTGTTCATCCGCTCGGCATAACCCAGGTTGAGCGAGAGCGCATTGATCACGTACCCGAAACTGCGCACCATGAACGGCTTGTTCAGACCCAGTTCCTCCTCCAGGATGCTGATCTCCTCCGCCTGGATGCGGTCGCGTTCTGCCTGCGGCAGCAACTGGAAGGAGCGGTCGCCGCGGTGTCCGGCGTTAACATTCTCACGGATCTCGGCCCGGCGAATTGTGTCCACGTATCCGCCCATGTTGGCGATCAGCACGGTCAGGTAAATGCCAACCACCACGGTGAAAAAAAGAATGACCAGCCTTACCCCCGAATACTTGAGCACACGTGAGAGGGTGCTGTTGCTGGTCTTCTTTTTCTTCTGGGGGACTGGTTCGGCTACAGGCGGGATGATGATGGGCTCAGCGCTCATAAGCAAGACTCGCTTTCTCAGGATAATAAAAGTCTGATAGGGGCGTTGCCGCCCCTATCAGAGGACGAGATGTGGAAAAGTTTATGGAGCTGTGGAAACAAACTCGAAGGACGAGAAGGTGGGCAGGCTCACGAGCAAAGGAACCGCCACAACTGTGAGTTTGTTCGATCCGGCAACCAGCAGGCTTGTCTGTGCAGCCGGCAGCGTGACTGTGTACTTACCATCCTCAACCAGGGTGGCCGCACCAGTGCCGACCACGGCGAGGTTTGCATCGAAGAGGATGTAGGAAACGCTGGTCATTTCCGCAGCAGGATAAGGTTCACCCTGGAAGGTAACGGTCACATCGAAGGTGCCTTCGGCGCCGATGGCGAGGCTAGCGGGGCCCTCGACCAGTACATCGGCAATCTTGGGTACACCGAAGTTCGACCAGCGATCCGCAAGGTCAGGATAGCCGGGGAAGTTACGCAGGGTGATGGTGCCCTCCACCGGGAAGGCCTTGTCCAGGAAGTACGGACCGGTGCCAACCCAGAAGTGACCCTGTACGGCATACCAGTCGCGCAGGTTCGCCCAGCGGGCGGCTGCCTCATCGGCAGAAATGTACTGGAGCATGGTGGGGGCATAAGGAATGTAGCTGGAAGCAAGAGCCTCATCCAGGTGGGTCTTCAGGATCGCCAGGCTCGGACCGCCAATGTAGCTCATGTGGTCCACGCCCAGGCCTTTAGCCTTTGAGGAGCTGAAAGCCAGTTCGCCGGCGGTCTCAGCCATGATGCCCAGGGTGAGGGCATGCCAGGAGGCTTCGCCTTGCAGGTACCACGGCCAGAGGCTGGTCGCGCAAAGCTCGGCATCCATGGAATAGGCATCCGTGTACCATTCGAATTTCAATGGATTCTCGGACAGGATCTTGAGGCCCTTGAAGGTGGAGATGAAGGCGTTAAAGCGAGCAACCTGGGCTTCATCATAGATGGCGCTGGCAGGATTGGCTCGATCGAACTGCATGATGAAGTACATCATCATGTCAGCAAAGCTGAAGGGGCTGCCGTCGTGCCATTTGACCGAGGTGAACAGGTCGGCAGGATAGGTGACGGTGGCCTTGATCTGCGAGGTCAGACCCTCGGGGAACTTTGTGCCAGCGGTGATGAAGGTCTGGGTGGTTGCATCCCAGTCTACCAAGGCATCTGTCGGGACAACGACCTCGGGTACAAATTCAAGGGTGACCCAGTCCAGCGTCTTGGAGATTGGCAGGCCTTCTGTGGCGGTAATGGTGGCGCTTTCAACTCTGCGCGGCCAGGAAAGACCGGTGTAAGGATCCGGGAAGAAGCCCTGGTTGGCAACCGCGCGCTCCAGCGACATGTCATACAGCCAGTTGGAGCCGTCCAGTGCGTTCCACGGTTTGGTCAAAATGCTGGGCATCGCCATCGTCATCGAGCCGCCTTCCTGCCCGACGTAGCGAAGGGTCACAGGCCAGGCGCCGGAGCCGGCAACACCGGCTGCCAGGTCACCAACGACTTGGACATTGCTGCGGTAGGGGGTGAAGGCCTTGCGGTCCACCAGCCAGAGGTGCGAGGAATCTTCCATCGCCAGAGGCAGGGCTTCCGCATAGAGGGCGCGGCGCTCTTCCATGGTGCTGAAGGCAACATTCCACAGTTTTTCGGACACGGTGAAGAACGCCGGGTCGTTCACATAGGCTTGCCAGAGGGTATCGCCGGAGCCCAGGGCGGTGTAGAAGTAACCAAAGTCGCTGGAGTCGTCACGTGAAATGACCGTGGCACCCCAACCGGCTGTGTATACGTTCCACAGGCCGTCAGCGGGCGGGCTGTCGGCCCAGATCGGGGCTGCTTCCGCGCTGGTCTTGTACTGGCGATCAACGGTGAAGCCGATCTGCTCGAACTGGGTGGAGACGTAATCGCCAATCTGGCGGCGCTCATCCTCGGTGCGGATGAGGAAGATCACGGTTACAGGTGCACCGCCAAAGTTCCACTTGCCGTCCACCAGGGTGGCGCCAAGGGTGGTCATTTCAGCAGCAATGCAGGTCTGAGCCGTCTCGAGATTGTAAGCATACTTGATCTCGAGCGGGGCGATCAGATCAGCATAACGGGCATAATCAGCGAAGGCGGAGTTCATCGAAACCCACTTGGGAACAGCCAGACCGCCCATGATTTCCTGGGCGATATAATTGCGGTCCACCAGGTAGTTCACGCATTCGCGGATCTTGCGGACAGCGAACGGATTGAGTCTTGTGGCGTCAGTGAACGGGGACGGGTTGAAGGTCAACTCGTTCATGGAGCCAGCGTTGAGGTTGTAGCCCAGGTCCGCGGAATCTTTCACGGTGGCATACAAAGCGGAATTGGACATGCCGTAAGCGAAGACCTGGATATCATTGGCCAGCAGGCGGGTTACGGCAGATTCCTGTGATGGTTCCTCAACAACAACGACCTGATCGAGCCAGCCGCCGTGACGGGTGGTGGGCGGCTCGGTGGGAGCCGCGGTCGGAACAACTTCCGGCGGTACGGTGGCAGGAGGTTCGGTCGCTACTTGGGTTGGGGTCTTGGTCGGGGCGCAGGCAGCCAGGATCATGCTGATTGCCAAAACCAGACCTAATACCGTCATGATTTTTCGAGACATTGTCTTTCTCCTCCAAAATTATTAATTAGATGAACAGGTTGGGGTGAATAGGTTGAGCGAACAAAACATATTGAGGTTTTTCCCGAGAATCACCTCCTTGGCTAAAAGATGAATATATACCTGGAGCTTGAAAGCAACACCAGAAAAGTTAAGAGAAGATTAACACAAGAGACTCAAAAAGTCAAGTACTCCTATTTTTACCATATCATAAACTGCCCATTCAGGGCTGGCAGTCTGGGCCAAGGCCGAACGCCTCGATATTCCACAGGTCGCTGGCGGCTGTCGGGTCAGGCAGGAAATTGCACAGATCCGGGCGTGCGGCAGAAATTGCAACCCTCCAGTAAAGGGGGATGACCGGCAGGTCGCGGGCAAAGATGGATTGGGCTTGCACGTACATGGCAGCCTGAGTCGGATCGCCCGGCAAGGTTCTCTGGGCTGCCAGGCAGGCGGCATCAAATTCCGGGCTGCGGTAGCCGCTTACATTCGTCCCCACCCAGAGATTCATTGCATTGGGAATTTCGGAACTGGTGTACCAGTCGCAGGGCATCTCGATCCCGGTCGTACCCATGGCATACTCGGCTAGGTCAAAATTGCGGCCGAAAAGGATTCCGTCCGGGCCGGGTGCATACAGTGTTTCGGCATCCACATACTGCACATTGACCTTGATCCCGCATTCTGCCAGGGAAGCCGCCAGGATGGTGCCTGCCTGCTGTCGCCGGGCAGCGTCGGTGGTGATGAAATTCAAAACGAAGGGGGTGCCGGATGGAATGCCTGCCACGCCCCACGCCTGGCGCGGTGTGGACGGGTCATGATCCTCATCCTTCCAGCCGGCCTGGTCGAGCAGTTGGTTGGCGGCAGTCACATCAAAAAGGTAGGAAGCCGCGTCCGGGTCGTAGAGCGGGTGTTCCGGAGGCAGATAGGAATTGGGCACACTGCTCTGCCCCTGGAGCACCGAATCAACCACCTGCTGGCGGTCCAGGCAGGTCGCAAGCGCCTGGCGTACGCGCACATCCCCAAAAAAATCAGCCCGGTCACGGCCTGCTGTGTAGCCGTTATCATAGGAGGCCGGTTGGATGCCGAGGGCGAGTGCTTCCATGACCGGCTGCCTGGTAAACAACGACTGTACCTGGCCATCTTCCGCCAGCGAACGCAGGGCTTCCATCTGCCCATCCAGCTGAATACTGGGATCGAGAATATCACAGCGTCCAGCGGTCAGTTCGCGGATGGCTGCTTCTGGATCGGAAATAAAGCGAAAGGTCAAAATGTCAAACCTGGGCAGCCCTTCGTCAGATCGGAAATAGCGGGGATTCTTCACCAGGGTGATATGGTCTCCGGCCGCCCACTCCTGGAGCATATACGCGCCCCAGCCGAGCGGGTTCCGCGAGGCGGCTTCGGTTTCTTGCAGCTGGTCCGCAGGAACCTGGCTCCACAGATGGCTGGGGAGCGGCGACCAGAAATTGGTGTAGAAGGTTGGGTCGATATAGCCGGGTTTGCCCCACCACTGGACGGTGGTTTGATCTGCAGCCTCGTAGGCGCGTGTGCGGTCTTGCAGGAACCTGGCTGCGGAAGAGGTTGAGCTGGCAGCAACCTGGTAGGCATAGACCGAATCTTCGGCGGTGAGCGGTTCGCCATCCGACCAGGTGAGGCCAGGGAGTATATTAAATGTAACCTGCATCTGGTCCATCTGGATCTCGGACAGTCCATCATACTTCACGGCGCAATCCTGGCTGCGGCAGCCCGCCGGGAGCACCTTTACGCCCACTGCCAGCGTCACCGGTGTGCCGCTGGCGTCCACCACCTCGTCGCCCACGTAGACCGATTTGGCAAAGAGGGTTGCGTCACCATTTTCGATGCTCGGCAATCGCTCCAGGATCACCGCCTGGGCGCCATACGAATTCATGTCGATCGGCCCGTCGTAGATGGCTGCCAGCACGCTGCGGGCTGCCAGGGATGGGTTGTTCTGCGGGAAAAGGCTGGTTGGTTCCTGCCCCAGGCAAACGGTCAGCAGGCGCGGGGGCAGAGGAGTACCGGTAATGGTAGCCTCAAGGGTCGGCGTGGGAGGCGGGTTCGTTGTCGGGGTTTTTGGCCCGCAGGCTGCTAGCAGGAACAGCCCGGCAGTCAGGCCTGCAAGGGCGATCATGGATCGGCGCAAGTGCACAAACAGCCTCCCTGTCCCGGGGTGAATATGGGATGGATTGCGCTGGCAATCGCCATCCCTCGGAGAGCCAAATACCGGGGCAGACAGGCAGGATTATACAACAGAGTAGCCCCTTCGTTGACAGCCCCTATCCCTGACGGTACAATGAAGTTGCCGACCAATCATAAAATGAAGGAGGATTCCTGATGTTAAAAGAATTCAAAGCGTTCATCATGCGCGGCAATGTCATCGACCTGGCCGTTGGCGTCATCATCGGCGGGGCATTTGGCAAGATCGTCGGTTCACTGGTGAATGATATCTTTATGCCGGTGATCGGCCTGCTCATCGGCGGAATTGATTTCAGTGGGCTGGCCTTCACGCTCGGAAGTGCCAAGGTTACCTATGGGATCTTCATTAACAACCTGATCGACTTCATCATAATTGCCCTGGTGATCTTCCTGATGATCAAGGGCATCAACAGCCTGCAGAAGAAGCCCGCACCCGCTGCTCCGGCTGCACCGGTGACCAAGGAATGCCCGCGCTGCTTTAGCGTCATTCCCATCAAGGCCACCCGCTGCCCGAATTGCACCTCGGAACTGTAATTGCGAACGCGGGCGGTCTCCTGTGAGATCGCCCGGGCGAAACTACCCATGGATTTCCTGGAAAAACTCAATCCCGCCCAGCGCCAGGCCGTGACGGCTGGTGCAGGTCCTGTGCTGGTGCTGGCCGGTCCCGGCTCCGGGAAGACACGCGTGCTCACCCAGCGCGTGGTCTATTTGATCGCCAGCGAAGGCGTGCGCCCTTACCAGATGCTGGCGGTCACGTTCACCAACAAGGCGGCGCGGGAAATGGGTGGCCGCGTGAAGACCATGCTGGGAGATATGCCCGCTGAGGGGCTGTGGCTGGGCACATTCCATTCCATCTGTGCCAGGCTTTTGCGGCAGGAAGCCGGGCAATTGCCATTCACTGCAAATTTCGTCATCTACGATGACGATGACCAGCAGCGGCTGGTGAAAGCAGCGATCCGTGACCTGAACTTGGACGAAAAGACCTACCGCCCGCAGTCGGTTCATGCCTCCATCTCGCACGCCAAGAACGAGTTGATCTTTCCGGATGCCTACCCCACCCTGACCTACCGCGACGAGGTGGTCAAGCGCGTCTACCAGCGCTACCAGGAGCAACTGAAACAGAACAACGCGGTCGACTTCGATGATCTGCTTTTATGGACGGCGCACCTGCTCTCCGAATTCCCCCCCGTGCGGGAAAAGTATGCCCGCCGGTTTCGCCATGTGCTGGTGGACGAGTTCCAAGATACGAACTATGCCCAGTATGTGCTTCTTTCGCACCTGGCTTCAGTGCACCGTAATATCTTCGTGGTCGGGGACCCGGATCAATGCTTTCCAACCGGCACGATGGTTCTCACGCCAGGGGGGCAGAAAGCCATCGAAACCATTCAGGAAGGCGACCCGGTGATCGCTGCGAGCGGACGCGGTTCCACGCTTGCCTCCTTGGTCAAGCATGTTGGGAAAAGAACTTTTGAGGGCAATTTGGTAAAAGTGGTCACAGCCAGCGGTTATTCGTTCAAGGCGACACCAAATCATGTGGTTTTTGCGCGGCTGGGTCTCAAGCCCGGTCTCCATTACGTTTACCTGATGTACCGAAAAGATAAAGGCTGCCGCATCGGAATCGCCTCCCATGCCCGCAGTGACGGAGTCAGTCCGGAACTTCAAATTGGCTTGCGGGTACGAAGCAATCAAGAAAATGCAGACCGCGTTTGGGTGCTGAAAGTTTGCGAAAACCGCGATGAGGCCCACTTCTGGGAATCGTTCTATTCCATTCAATACGGCATCCCCACCACTGTCTTCCACGTGCGCGGACGGCGAATGCGCATGACGCAGGAGCACATTGATAAATTATTCTATGAAATCGATACGAATGCCAATGCCCGGAATCTGCTAAAAGATTTGGAGATGGTCTGGCAATACCCGCATTACACTCCGCAGGGAACCTATCGAAACGTGGTCAACCTGCGCTATTTTGGGGATGGGCGACAAACGGAAGAATCGCCCTGGCACGCCCACCGCGTGGACTTGTGGAGTAGCGAATCGGAACTGGCCGAAAAATTGAAAGCGCTTGGCTACAACCCGCGCATCCGCAGCCGGAATAACTGGCGGGTTGGGTTGAACCGCCTGAATTACGATGATGTTCAGGAAGCCGCAAAGAAACTCAGCCAGGATGTTGGCGGCGCGGACATCGTGGTTGGCGCATTTCTCATTGACAAAGGCCGCGCTCCGCTTGCGCCTCGGTTTGGCTTAATGCCCGTCAGCCACCTTCATCCTTCCATGATCGTTGCCATCCAAAAAGACAGCGAAATCATCGAAGATGTGATCAACGATATTTCCCGCGAACGCTACAATGGGGAAGTCTTCGACCTGGAAGTGGACAATCTGCATAACTATATCGCCGGCGGGGTCGTTGTCCATAATTCGGTATACCGCTGGCGCGGTGCCGACTACCGCAATGTCCAGCGTTTTGAGCAGGATTTCCCCGATGCGCTCGTGATCCTGCTCGAACAGAATTACCGTTCCAGGCAGACCATCCTGGATGCCGCCATGGCAGTCATCGACCGCAACCCTCACCGCCGCCGTAAGAGCCTGTTTACCGAGCGCGGCGCAGGCGACAAGATCCAATATTATGAAGCACCGGATGATTACAGTGAAGCCGCCTTCGTGGTGGATACCATCGCCAGCCTGGCTGCCAGTCAAACCTGCGAACCCGGCGATTGCGCCGTGATGTACCGCACCAACGCCCAGAGCCGCCTGTTAGAAGAGGCGTTCCTGCAGGCGCGCCTGCCTTACCGGCTGGTGGGAGCACAGCGATTCTACGGGCGCCGCGAAGTTAAGGACATCATCGCCTATCTGCGCCTGGTCCACAACCCGGTCGACGAAATTTCGCTTGGACGGGTGATCAACCTGCCGCCGCGCGGCATCGGCGACAAGACCGTCCTCGCACTGCACAGCGCCGCCCGCACCGCCGGCAGCACCCCCTCCGCCGTGTTGATGGACCTTGGACGTGGTGAGGCATCTCCATTCTGGGCCCAGTTCTCCGCTCGCGCGGCATCGCAGCTGGCAGAGGTTGGCTCTTTATTATCCAGCTGGATGGCTGCGGCGCCTCGCGCCACGGTCAGCGAATTGTTTGACCGCATCACCGCCGACATCCGTTACCAGGCTTTTATCGAGGATGGCACCGAGGAAGGGGCGGAGCGCTGGGAAAACGTCCAGGAGTTGCACCGGCTGGCGGTCGAATATGAAAACCGTGACCTGACCGAGTTCCTCGAGAACGTGGCGCTCATCTCCGACCAGGATACCCTGGTGGAAGGCAAGAACGCGCCTACCCTGCTCACCCTGCATGCCGCCAAAGGGCTGGAATTTGGCACGGTCTTCATTGTCGGGCTGGACGACGGCATCCTGCCGCACAGCCGCTCCTTCGACGAAGCCGAGGCGATGGAAGAAGAACGCCGGTTGTTCTACGTGGGCATCACGCGTGCCAAGGACCGCCTCCACCTGCTGCGAGCCCTGCGGCGCGGCGGGCGCGGCTTTTCCGAGGAGAGCATTCCTTCACGCTACCTGGAGGACATTCCTCCCGAGCTGCTGTCGGGAAAATCGCGCGCCGGTCGCTCCCGGCAGGACCAGGGAACGACCTGGCAGTGGTCTGGTTCAAGGAGCGGAGCCGCCTCCCTGCCGCGGAATGGTTTTGCCACTGTCAGCGAAGCCCGTTTCCGCGCCGGGATGAGGGTCCGGCATACATCCTGGGGCGAAGGGATCGTGCTCAACTCGCGTCTGCAGGATAATGACGAGACCGTGGATGTGGTATTTGAATCGGTGGGGATCAAGCGCCTGGCAGCCAGCCTCGCCAACCTGACCATCCTGGGTTGAAGTCCTGGTTGGATGCTGGAGGATTTCCGGTTCTTCCCCCCAAGATGGGGCGTTACGCAAACCGCTGAATTATGGGAAAATTGAAAGGCGGTTTCCAAAAACGATAAACCGCTGGCGATAAGGTACTGCTGCCAGCGATGACTATTCCCGAGTGTATTTATGAAAGGACTCCTATGCTGAAGAACCTTCCCAACTCTCCCCAGGAAATCATCGCCTGGACATGGCCGGTGATCGAACCGTACTATAAGGAACTGGAAGCACGCTCGCTCAAAGCCTCCGATGTGGACGGCTGGCTGGCAGACTGGTCAAGCGTCGGCGAACGCCTCGAGGAAATGTACTCGCGGCTCTATGTTGCCACAACGGTCAACACGGCAGACAAGGAAGCCGATGCGCGCATGAATGCCTTCCTCGACGGCATCTTTCCGAACGTGATGGCTGCCGAGCAAAAACTCAAAGAAAAACTGCTAAAGAGCAAACTCGAACCCGGGGGATTCGATATTCCCCTGCGCAACATGCGCGCCGAGGCAGACCTGTTCCGCGAAGCCAACCTGCCCCTGCTGGCCGAGCAGCAGAAATTATCCATGGAATATGACAAGATCTATGGTGCCCAGACGGTGGAATGGGAAGGCGAAGAGATCACGTTGACACGCCTGGTGCTGAATTTTCAACAGCCTGACCGCGCCCGGCGCGAAAAAGCCTGGCGCCTCAAGGCTGATCGCCAGTTATCTGACCGTAAAGCCACCAACGACCTGTGGTTGAAATTCATGGATGTTCGCGCCAGGATTGCGAAAAATGCCGGGAAACCCAGTTTCCGCGAATATGCCTGGGAACAGCGGTTGCGGTTTGATTACACCCCGGATGACTGTAAATCCTTCGCCCGGGCCATCCAAAAGGTGGTCGTCCCGGCTGCCACTCGCATCTACGAGAGACGGAAGAAAGCCCTCGGTCTCGACACACTGCGCCCGTGGGACCTGGTGGATGGCTGGTATTCACGTCCCACCCTCGCCGCCGGCATCCCGCCGCTCATACCGTTCACGTCCATTGAAGAATTGAAATCAAAAACCTCGGCCATCTTCCACCACATCGACCCGCAGCTGGGTAATTACTTCGACAGCATGGTGGCTGGTGGTCTGACCGACCTCGATAACCGCAAGAACAAGGCGCCCGGCGCGTACTGCATCTCGTTCACTTCCATTCGCAAGCCATTCGTCTTCGTCAATGCGGTCGGCACGCATGAAGATGTGATGACCACCCTGCACGAATCGGGCCATTCCTTCCACGTCTTCGAGACAACCAAATTACCGTATATCCAGCAGCTGGCAGTTCCGATGGAATTTGCCGAAGTGGCTTCGATGGGCATGGAATTACTGGCCTCCCCTTACCTGACAAAAAGCAACGGCGGGTATTATTCAGAAGGCGAGGCTGCCCGCGCCCGCATCGAGCATCTGGAAGGGATGATCCTTTTCTGGCCGTTCATGGCCGCCGTGGATAGTTTCCAGCAGTGGGTCTATGAGAATCCCGGTATAGGTGTGGACCCGCAGGCCTGCGACCAGAAATGGGGTGAACTCTGGGACCTCTTCATCCCCGGCGTGGATTGGACCGGGCTGGAGGATATCAAGATCACCGGTTGGCATCGCAAGTTGCACATCCACGAGGTGCCGTTCTATTACGTGGAATACGGGCTGGCACAATTGGGCGCGGTGCAGATCTTTGGAAATGCGCGCACCGACCAGGCCCGCGCGGTGACCGCTTACCGCAATGCACTTGCACAGGGCGGGATGGTCACCCTGCCGGCACTGTTCGCCACGGCAAAGGCAAAATTCGCCTTCGACGAATCCACCGTTGAGAAGGCAGTCAAATTAATGGAAACGGTCACCGGCGAATTGGAAACCGATTTGCAGGCCTGATCCACACCATAATCCTCGGACCAAGGGAATCGCCTTTTCTCCGCCTCACGAAGGAGGAAATGATGGACTGGTTATTGCTCTGGAAAATATTCTGGCTGTTCACCAAGGTCGCCATGTTCTCCTGGGGCGGCGGACCTGCCTCGCTGGGATTGATGCAGAGGGAAGTGCTCGCCGCAGGCTGGGTCACACCGGAGGAGTTCGCCGACGGAGTGGCTTTAAGCAATGCCCTGCCGGGTCCCACCGCTCCGCAGACTTCGGCCTATGTTGGTTACAAACTTGCCGGATGGCCGGGAGCCATTTCAGCCGTGACAGGAACCGTGGTCCCTGCCACGCTGCTCATGCTCATCCTGATCATAGGATTCTTCAGAATCAAGGATAATGTATATATGAAGGCAGCCATCAAGGGCATGCGGCCGTTCGTGGTCGGCCTCCTTGCGTGGACCGCTTTCCAGATGGCAACTACGGTCTTTAATATGAAACAGGGGATTTCGGTCTCCCTCCTGCAGGGATGGGATAAGTGGCTGATCGGCCTGGGAGCCTTCCTGATCCTTACCTTCACCAATATCAGCCCCGTCTGGCTGGTGGTTGCCACGGCTGCCATCGGTATGGTTTTCTACCGTTGACGACCTGCCGGCAAGCGAATCGGCAGGTTCAATCAAATTGGATATTTCGCCATTTCGCGCATAAAATAGAGATATGACCCAGGATTTGAAGATCATCATCCCCACTGCTGGCTGGGCCACGCGCATGCGTCCCCAGACCTGGTCGAAGCCCAAGCCCCTGGTGAGCGTGGCTGGCAAGACCGTACTAGACCACCAGCTGGATATGTTCCGCAGCGTGCCGGGGCTGTTCCCGGAGGGATCGAGGTCAGCCGGCGCAATGCCACCGGCACGCAAGGTTGAGATCGTCCTTATCCTGGGCGCGGGGCTGGGAGAGGCGCAGATCCCCCCTTTCATGCGCGAACAGTACCCGGGATTGAAACCGCATTTCGTGCTCCAGCCGGTGATGCGCGGACAGGCAGATGCATTATGGCTGGCCCGCCAGCATCTGCACGGACCCGTGTTGATCTGCTTTTCAGACACCCTGATCGAGACCGACTTCTCCTTCCTGGCGAATGAAGAGTCAGGCGGAGCAATCTGGGTGAAACCCGTACCGGACCCGCGCCGTTTTGGCGTAGTGGAATTGGACAGCGAAGGCTGGTTGAAGCACCTGGTCGAGAAACCGGGCAAAATGGAAAACAACCTGGCTGTTGTCGGGTGCTATTATTTCCAAAAGGGCGAAGAACTCCTCTCTGCAATAGAAGAACAGATGCACAGCGGTGTTTCGAAAAAAGGCGAGTATTTTCTCTCCGATACGATCAATATCATGCTTGGGCGCGGCTTGAAAATGCGCACGCAGCCCGTTGGGGTATGGCTGGATACCGGCACGATTGAAGCCACACTGGAGACAAACCGTTATTTGCTTGACCATGGTCATTCCAGTAAACCATCCCTTAATAAGCAACTTGAAGTGAAGATCGTACCTCCGGTGTTCATCCACCCGGATGCCCAGGTCAGGAATTCAGTGATCGGACCGTACGCCTCGATCGGAGAGGGTTGCAGCATCACCGATGCGCGCATCGAAGACAGCATCCTCGAGGCTGGCGCCAGGGTGGAAGCAGCCGCTCTACAGGGTTCCTATATCGGCAGGCAGGCCCGGATCAAAGGGCATTCCGCCGAGTCCCCGGTGTTGAAATTGAACATCGGAGATGATAGTTCCATTGTATTGAAGTGACAGGTTCGGATGGTCAACATCGTTGAATGCCATTCCGGATCCACCTACGGCGAAAGACCGGTTGCGCTTACCTGGCAGGGTCAACGCCTGATCATCGCCGGGATAATCTCCCGGGGGCGAACCCCGCAGGCAAAGTGGTTCCGGGTCAGCACGGAGGATGGACAGGTCTTCGAGCTCTCCTGCCTGGAGGATGATGCAGGGTCGAAAGAACCTGTGTGGCAAATTCGTCCATTATGAGGAGGCTGGATGCAGGAAATTTCTGAGGTGCGCTATCTCGCCAGGAATGTAGCCGGGTTGAAGCCTTCGGGCATCCGCAAGTTCTTTGACATTGCCGCCACGATGAAGGATGTCATTTCGCTCGGCATCGGCGAGCCGGATTTCACCACCCCGGTCCCGATCCTGGAAGCCGGCATGCGCTCCCTGCAGGCCGGGGAGACGCATTACACGTCCAATTCAGGCAAGCTCGAGTTGCGCCAGGCGGTGGCAGACAACCTGAAACGCCTGTACGGATTGAGTTACGATCCAGTCAATGAGATCATCGCCACGGTGGGTGTCTCGGAGGCGCTTTATCTGGCGATGACCGCTTTGCTCAACCCGGGCGATGAGGTCATCATCCCAACCCCCTGTTTCGTCTCCTACCAAGCGGAAGTGATCCTGGCAGGCGGGGTTCCGGTCGAAATTCCCAGCCGGATGGAAGACAATTTCCAGCTGGATCCAGACCGCCTGCGGGCGGCCATCACCCCGCGCACCAAGGTCATCTTCGTCGGTTACCCCAGCAACCCGACCGGCGCGGTGGCAACCCGTGAAGTCCTGGAACAGGTGGCAGAGATCGCCATCGAACATGACCTGATCATCATCTCCGATGAGATCTACGACCGGCTGGTGTATGATTTCAAGCATGTCTGCGTGCCGGCCCTGGGGGAACAGATCAAGGACCGTACCGTCCTGCTGGGAGGTCTGTCCAAGGCTTACGCCATGACCGGATGGCGCATCGGTTATGCGTGCGGACCAGCCGAGATCATCAAGGGCATGGTGCGCATTCATCAGTACACCATCATGTCTGCGCCCACCACCGCCCAGGATGCAGCCATTGAAGCGCTTAAGAATGGTGAAGAACATGTAGCCAGGATGGTCGCTGAATACGATCGACGGCGCAAGCTGATCGTCGCCGGCTTGAACCGGCTCGGATTGACCACCTTCGAACCGCGCGGCGCATTTTATGCATTCCCCAATATTCATGCCTCCGGCGAGAATGATGAGACTTTTGCCGAAAAACTGCTCTACGAACAGCACGTGGCGGTGGTGCCGGGGAATGCCTTCGGAAAAGGCGGCGAAGGATTCGTGCGCTGTTCGTATGCCACGGCTTATGAGAAGATCGAAGAAGCCCTGCTGCGTCTCGAAAAGTTCATGAACCGGCACGGGTGAATCTTAACGCGATCCTCACCCGTCTGAGCCTTTTATTCATTAAATACCCTCAGCCCCGAGGCGATTCGTTTGGCTTGTATTTTGGATTGGAGTAAAATACAGGGGCTATGGAGGTGCAAGATGATTTTTCAGGTAGGAGTTGAAAATAATAATGAGGGTCGCTCCATTGCCTGGGCGCTGGAACATCCCGGTTGTTTTGCTTATGGCATGAAAGGTTCGGCGGCGGTAGCCAACCTGGAAGGGTCACTTAATAGATATGCAGCCTGGATTTTGCGCCATGAACCGCACACCTGGCTGACTTTTAACGAGGATGACATCGAGACCGTCGTCAATGGGACCTGGGATGTCTATTACATCAATGACGAACTCGACCTTTCCAACGAGGGTGATGGGTACAGCGTGGAATCCTTCTTCCCCTATGATTGGAAACCGCTCACAACGGTCGAGATCAAGCGCGCCCTGGATATGCTTTCGTGGAGCCGCAATGATCTGCTCAAGACCGTGCATGGACTGAGCGAGGTAAAACTCAATCAGAAGTATCAAGGTGAACGCTGGAGCATCAACGGGATCCTCGGACATGTGGGCGGGGCGGAGTGGTGGTATCTGGAACGCCTCGGCCTGGCTTTTCCGCGCACCGAGATCCCGCAGCAGCCGCTCGCCTGGCTGGAGAAAGTTCGCAAGCACTTCAATGCGGCATTATTCAACATGGATGGGGTGAAACAGGTCATCGGTGTGGACGGGGAGTTCTGGTCGCCGCGCAAGGCGCTGCGCCGTGCGCTCTGGCACGAGCGCGACCATATCGACCATATCGGCAAACTTATCGCCATGTGATGAAAGCCCCGGCAGATGAACTGCCGGTTGATGGGAGAGGACACACAAACAACGAGAGTGGCAGCACGTGATCGCTACTCTCGTTTTTTATCCTTCGCTCAACCAGGGAAGTTGGAATCCGCCAATAGATGTCAAAGGAGTTGCAAATGCAAACCCATCTGCTTGTCAGCCAGTTGCGCTTTGCCCGCCGCGAACTGGTGCGCGCCCTGAAAGGCGTTTCCAAAGAAGATGCCGTCCGGCGCATCCAGCCGATGAATTGCATCAGCTGGATGGTTGGTCACCTCGCCAACCAGGAGCATTTCTATTGGGTTGTGCTGGCCCAGCAAAAGGTGATCGCGCCTGACCTTTATCAACTGGTCGGTTACGGCAGACCCGCAAGCACCCCCCCGCTGATCGAAATGTGGGCGGAGTGGAAGAAGGTCACCGCCGCCGCGGATGGGTTTCTCTCCACGCTCACGCCCGCGATCATGCAGACCCACTTTCAGCGCAAGGAGAAACCGGTGGATGAAAGCATCGGCACCTTGCTGATGAGAAATATCTTTCACTACTGGTACCACATCGGTGAAGCCTCCGCTGTCCGGCAGATGCTGGGTCACACCAAGCTGCCGGAGTTTGTGGGCAACATGGACAAAGTACCCTATACACCAGAGGCCTGAGGCGCCGGTTCCTGCGGAAATAGGATACCTTTCACCGGTAAGAAAAGCCCTCCACCAGGTCGGGTCTGTTTTCATGGGAATTCTTTATCGATTCATCCCAATTGGCTCACTGATTTCCAGCAGGTCTCTCTTGCCCGCTGAAGTGGGATGTGGTTAAATTCACCTGCCATGGATGCCAAAACACTGAAAGTCCTTGAATACCCAAAGATACTCTCCCGCCTGGCGGATTTTTGCGATTTTTCCGCCTCGGCGGACCTGGCGCACGCCCTCCAGCCATCCCCCGACCTAGAGGAAGCGCTCGCCCGCCTGGCTGAAACCAGCGAGGCATGCACCCTGCTTGCCACCAGCGACCTGACCATAGGCGGCGCGCACGATATCCGTGAGCAGGTGGACCTGGCTGAACACGGCGGTGTGCTCGATCCGAAAGAATTGCTCGACGTGCAGTCCACGCTGGCCTCGATGAGCACGCTGCACCGGTTCTTTGACAAGCATTCAGAAGCCTCCCCGCACCTGGCTGAAATTGCGCTGCGCCTGCCTGCCCCCAGGGACCTGATCGAAGCCATTGCGCGCTCCATTGCCGATAATGGTGAGGTGAACGACAATGCCTCGCCCAAATTGGCCGATCTCCGCCGCCAGGTGCGCATCGCCCATGACCGGCTGATCAGCCGCCTTCAGCGCTATCTGACCGATTCGAGCACCGCCTCCAAATTGCAGGAAGCCGTCATCACCCAGCGCGATGGGCGTTACGTGATCCCGCTGCGTGCGGAATTCAAAGGCCAGGTCAAATCCATCGTCCACGACCAGTCCTCCACCGGGGCTACCCTGTTCGTCGAGCCGCTGGCAGTGGTGGAACTCAACAACACCTTCCGCGAGACCCAGATCGCCGAAAGGGATGAGGTGCGGCGGGTGCTGGCGGAACTCTCGGCTAAAGTGGGCGAACTGGCGGGAGTGATCACCCCCGGGGTGGTTGCCCTGGCGGAACTCGATCTCGCCTTTGCCAAAGCCAAGTTCTCGCAGGAACTGCGCGCCTGCGAGCCGATCCTTCTCAAGATGAGTGATCCCCAGCGGGGGAAGGACGAACGAAAACCGTCCATTCGCCTGCTCAACGCCCGTCACCCGCTGCTCGACTCTGAGGCAGTGGTGCCGGTCTCGATTGACACTTCTCCCGGCACCTTTGCCCTGGTCATCACAGGACCAAACACAGGCGGAAAGACGGTCACGCTCAAGACCGTCGGCCTGCTGGTGGTGATGGCCCAGAGCGGGCTGCACATTCCGGCGCAGTCCGGCTCGGAACTGCCCTGCTTCAAGGCAGTCTACGCCGACATTGGCGACGAGCAATCCATCGAGCAATCGCTGTCCACGTTTTCAGGGCATATCACCAATATCGTTCACATCCTGAAAAAAGCGGACCCGGGCTCGCTGGTGATCCTGGATGAACTCGGCGCCGGCACCGACCCGCAGGAGGGTGCCGCGCTGGCGCGCGCCATCCTCTCCAGCCTGCTGGCGCGCACGATCACCACTTTCGTCGCCACCCATTATCCGGAATTAAAGACCTTTGCCCACTCCACGCCGGGTGTTGTCAATGCCTCGCTGGAGTTCAACGTGCAGACCCTGCGCCCGACCTTCAAACTGACCATCGGTTTGCCGGGACGCTCGAACGCCCTCGCCATCGCCCAGCGTCTGGGACTTCCGCAGGAGATCATCGAGGCTGCCAGGAGCGAGGTCAACCCGGATGATCTGCGCGCCGACAAGCTCATCGGCGACATCCACCGCCAGCGGAAGATCGCCTTCAAAGAGAGCGAGAAGGCTGGAAAAGCCCGCTCCGAAGCCCGCCGGCTGGAGCACGATCTGGCTGAACGCCTGGAAAAGATCGAAGAGGAGCGCCAGAAAGTGCTCGAACAGGCGCGCGCCGAGGGCGAGTTGGAAGTGGAATTGTTGAAAGTCAATTTGAATGTGCTGAAAAAGGAATTGAAGAGAGCCCGCCAACCCCTGGAGGCCCTTGAGAAACTCGAAGCCCGGGTTGAGCAGGCGGCGGATAAACTCATGACGCCGGGTAGACCCGGAAGGCACACCGCGGTTTCCCGCGGTGGGAATTCCAGGGCAGGTGCCGGCTTATCCTCCCAAACACCGCAAGTACCGGGTCCTCGTCCCTTGTCGGTGGGCGAGAAAGTTGTCCTGAAAAGGCTCGGAAACGAAGGCACGATCATTTCTCTCGACGAGCAGGAAGCCGAGATCCAGGCCGGCGCGCTGCGCATGCGCGTTCCCCTGGTGGAGTTAAAGCGAAAACAGGCAGACGTGGAAGGGGAAATCCCGGTCCCGGAACAGGACCCGGGAACTCGCCTATCTTCGCCTTCCGCCACCTCCCCGGGCATCGAACTCGACCTGCGCGGCCAGCGCTCAGAGGATGCCCTGGAAATGCTCGATCGCTATCTCGAAAAGGCCTCCATGGCGGGGCTGCCCTTTGTGCGCATCATCCACGGAAAGGGCACCGGGAAACTGCGCCAGGAGGTGCGGGCGGCTCTCAAGAGCCACCCCCAGGTGCTGACCTTCGAGGAAGGCGGGGACAAGGAAGGCGGATCGGGGGTTACAGTGGCAAAACTGGGAAACTGATTGGAAAAAGGAAACTCCGGGTCAGCCAGGGCCCGGAGTTTTGATCACTGTTCCTGCCGTGCCAGCCATTCCCTGACCCGGCTCTCGAGTATATCCAGCGGCAGGGCTCCTGCCAGCAGGATCGCATCGTGGAATTCCCGCAGGTCGAACCGAACCCCCAACTCCTTTTCAGCCAGTGTTCTTAAAGCACGTATCTTCAGTTCCCCCAGTTTGTACGCCAGCGCCTGGCCGGGCCATGCTATGTAGCGGTCCACTTCATTGGTGATGTTGAGCAGTGTCGAGGAGCTGTTATCCGCCATGAAATCGATCGCCTGCTGGCGCTTCCAGCCCAGGGCATGCATGCCGGTGTCCACTACCAGGCGGCAGGCGCGCCACATCTCATAGGACAGGCGGCCGAAATCCGAATATGGGTCCTGGTAGAAACCGGATTCCAATCCCAACCGCTCGGAATAAAGCGCCCATCCTTCCACAAAAGCGGTGAATCCCGAGAAACGGCGGAAGTTCGGCAGGTCGGTCAGTTCCTGCTGCAGGGCGATCTGTAGGTGGTGTCCCGGCACCGCTTCATGCAGCGACAGGGCTTCGATCTCATATAATGGGCGGCTGGGCAGGTCGTAGGTGTTGACATAATAATTTCCCGCCACCGTCCCATCACCGCTGCCGGGCTGGTAGTATGCGGTGGTATTGCCCGGCGCGCTGAAGGCGGGGATGGCGCGGATCCCATAGGTCAATCTCGGCAGGGTCTTGAACATGCGCGGCAGTTCACCGTCCATGCGCTTGAGCACCAGGGCGGTTTTCTCAAGCAATGCCTCGGCCGAAGTGACATAGAAGCGCGGATCGCTGCGCAGGAAATCAATGAAGGCGCGAAATTCTCCCTTAAAACCTGTTTTCCTTATGAGCGCCTTCATTTCGGAACGAATCCTGTTGACTTCGTCCTGCCCGGTGGCATGAATGGCTTCGGGCGCGAGGTCCAGCGTGGTGTAGTGGCGGATGCGTCCCTGGTAAAAAGCCAGCCCTCCAGGCAGGTCTGCTGCGGTGATCCCCTGCCTTGCCCCGGGAATGTATTCCGTTTCAAGGAATTGGAGCAGGGCGCGGTAAGCCGGCACCACCGTCCCGCGGATGACCTTTTTAGCGGCAGCTCCCAGGCGCCGCTTTTCCGACCCGGTGATCGCGGCAGGAAACTGCTCGAAGGGTTTGTAGAAAACGCTTTCAGCAGGATCATCCACCAGTTGTGCTCGCAGTGACTGGTCCACCCCCTCCAGCGTGACACCTGCAGGGAGGAAGCCTGTGCTCAATCCGAGGCGCATCAGCCCGATCGAATCCTCGAAATAGGCACGGAAACCTTCCAGCCGGGACAGGAAATTCTCGTAGTCGCGGACCGTCCTGAACGGGGTATGCTGGTACAGGTCTGGAAAATAGATATGGAAGCCGCCGGCTTTGGAGATGGGCAGGCGGTGGACATGCTGGTCGAGGCTGGCGATCTCATCATCCAGCATGCGGGCAAAGAGCACGTGATTCAAGCGGTCAGCCGGATTGAGATTGTCTGCTTCGATCCTGTCGAGGTTCCGGCGAAAGTCCGCCAGTTGGCCGCGCCAGGAGACGTAATGCTCTTCGCCGGCTGCGGGCAGGCGGTCGTCGAAACGATGGTCGCCACAATAGGTGGCAAATAGCGGATCCTGGCGCATCCAGGCTTCCCACTGGTCGGCGATCAGCTGGTTGAGTTGTTCGGAGGATGTCATAAGGATGTTCCCGGATCAACGTATATGTTGGAGCCTCGGATCATGCTTCAGACCAGGCGCGCGCGAAACTCAGGATGCGCCTGCGGATGTAAAAGACATCCGGGTCAGCGATGGGGCGCTGCACCTTGATCAGGGTGATGGCCTCATGCGCATCATAACCCAGGGCGATCAGGATGGCAGCCCCCATCGCCACCCCGCGGTGGCGGCCCCTGGCGCAGTGGGCATAGACCTTGCCCCCCGCGCGCATCGTTCCGAGGGCGGCATGAACCCCGCGCATCAGGGAGCGGATCGGGATGGGCAAGACCGGGTTATCGAAAGTCCTCAGCCATAAGAAATCGAGCGGTGGTTTGTGCAGGTCGGCGGCAAGGCGCCGGTCAAAGCGCATATTGATGATCAGGCGCACGCCCAGGTCGCGCAGGGTATCGTATTCCTCCCGGCGCGGGGTATCCCCGATGAACAGGTTGTCAGTGATCCTGGATAAATTCATAGGGCGTATCTTATCATAAAGCGGCTTGCACACACCAGGGGATTATCAGGATGTATTCCTATGGTCCCGCCACTGCCCGGCGGACGACATCCAGCATCTGCAGGGCGGTGATACGCTGGATCGCCGCGGCTTCCTCGGTGAGGTAGAGATCACCCTGGTAGGCGGCATCGGACCGGGTGTACAGTCCGCGATTGGGCAGGTTATCCACCGCCGCCCAGAAATTCCAGAAGGGAAGCGAATAGTCCACCGCCAGCTGGGCATACTGGGCGTTTACATGCTCATCCGATTCGCGGTTATCGGCCTTGCTCGCCAGGATGGGGACCACCCCGGCTGCGATGAGCTGGTCCAGGATGGTGCGCATGTAGCCTTCGTTGCGGCTCTCATAATGGGTGCCCACGTGCAGGATGACAAACGATGGTTTGTGGGTGCGCAATTCGCACTGCAGCGGGGTCTCATAGGTGGTGCAATTGTACCGGTTCCGGTGCCAGGCGGGCCAGAGCACTGCACCGGCTGTCGTTCCACCCCGCACGGTGGAACTTTTCCGGTTGAATGATCCTCTGAACCAGTCTACCGTCTCCATAAGGTCTCCAGGCAGGGCTGCCACGAGAGCCGGGTCGGTTTCATAGACTCCCATGAAGACCTTTGGCTCCGACTGGCAGTCGCCAAAGACAGAAAAAGCATGCGGGTCATTTCCGAGGGTGATGCCGCGTTGGTAGATCAGGCGGGCGAATTCCGGAACGATGGGGATCACCGGCCAGTCATGCCAGTTTGCCGGATCAAGATACAAACCGGCTGGCAGCGGTGTGACCGTCGGCGTGGAGGCGGGCGAGGGCATCGGCGGCACGCTGGTGAAGGGAACCTGGGTAGGCTCCGGAGTTGGGCTGCCGGTCGCGGCAGGGGGTTGCGTTGGCTGCTGGAACGAGAAGGCTGTTAGAACAGGGGCAACCGGGGACGGGAGGACTGGCTGGCATCCGGGAAGAAAGAGTACCAGAATGAGCAGGATACAGGCGGATGTCCGGTGCGGCATGTGGCAAGTATAGCAAAGTTATCCCGGTTTATGAGATAATTGCCCCCACCGAGGTCACATGCACGCCCGCAGAGCCTTACTCTACATGCCCGGAGACGACCGTCACAAGATCGAAAAAGCCCTCACGCTTGGGGTGGACTGCATCTGCATGGACATGGAAGACGGAGTAGCACCGAACCGCAAGTCCGCTGCGCGGCAGGTCATTGCGGCTGCGTTAGGTGAACTGGCATTTGGCGGTTCCGAAAAAACCGCCCGCATCAACGCCGTCGGGTCCGGGCTGGAGAGCGAAGACATCGAAGCCATCCTGCCGTGCCGTCCGGACGGGATCGTCCTTCCTAAAGTCGAATCGCTTGACCAGGTCGGATGGGCTGCCGGCAGGATCGAGACCGCTGAACTTGCTCACGGCTGGCCGGTCAATTCCATCCGCATCCTGGCGGGCGTGGAGACCGCCCGGGGGATCCTGAATTTAAAAGAGATCGCCTCCCACCCGCGCCTTGATGGGGTCATCTTCGGCGGCGAAGATTACGCCGCCAGTGTAGGCGCCGTGCGCAGCTCGCAATCCATGGAATTGTTGTTCGCCCGCTCGGCGGTGGTGATCGTGGCCGCAGCCTTTGGACTGCAGGCGATCGATATCGTGAACATAGATTTCCACGACATGGATGCGCTGCGCCGCGAAGCCGTTTTTGGAGCGGGGCTGGGCTATTCTGGCAAACAGGTAATCCACCCGACGCAGGTGGGGCCGGTTCAGGAAGCATTCACACCAACGGATGAGGCGGTCAGGCAGGCCCGGCAACTGGTGGAGGCTTTCGAAGCCCGGCAGAAGGTGGGCAGCGGAGTTTATGCGCTGGAAGGGAAAATGATCGACCTGCCACTCGTCAAGGCCGCCCGGGGTGTGCTGGCGCGGGCCGCCGCGGCGGGTAAGATATAATTCTTCCCAGACTCTGACGTTTCAAAAGGATACTGCTTGCTTTCCATCTTCTACGGGTTGGCCTCTGCATTTACCTGGGGGGCGGCAGATTACTGCGGCGGGTTGGCCAGCCGCAAAGCCCGGCCTTACCAGGCGGTTTTGCTTGGCGAAGCCGCCGGGCTGGTTATCCTGCTCGTCGGTGCCTCCCTTTCCTCAGAAACCCCCATAGGCTGGAATGCCTGGCTGATGTGCACCATCGCCGGGTCGATGGGCGTACTGGGACTGCTGCTCTTCTTCCAATCCATGGCAGAGGGAAAAATGTCCATCGCCGCGCCGGTCTCCGCGCTGACGGCAGCCATCCTGCCGGTCATCGTCGGCTCGATCCTGGAGGGCTTCCCCGGGATGCTCACCATGACCGGGTTCATCCTGGCGCTGGCAGCCATCTGGTTCATCTCGTATCCGGATGGCGGCCCGAGAAGCCTGCGCCTGAGGCTGGCGGATCTCAAACTGCCGATCCTGGCAGGGATTGGTTTTGGGATCTACTACATCCTGCTTCACAGCGGCAGCCAGGAAGGATTCTTCTGGCCGATGGTTTCCTCCCGCATGGCGGGAGTGGTGACGATGGTGGTGTACACGCTGGCAAGGCGCCAGCCTTTCCTGCCGGCGGCGCCCGTCTGGCTGCTGGTCATCTTGAACGGGATACTGGATGTCACCGGCAACGGGTTCTTCATCCTCGCCGGTCAGGTTGGGCGCATGGACGTGGCTGCCGTGCTGGCTTCGCTTTATCCCGCCTCCACCGTTCTGCTGGCCGGGTTGTTCCTGCACGAACGGTTGAACCGCATGCAATTGGTGGGGATCATCACCGCGCTGGTTGCCATCGTGCTGATGACTGTTTGATCGCGATCTGTTCAACAGGAGCGCTTGCATGACTGACATCCAGGTTCTGCCCGTCTGCACCGCCCGTGAGAAGCGCCTCTTCCTCACCTTCCCCTGGCGCATCTACCAGGATGATCCGCTCTGGGTGCCGCCGCTGCTCTCGGAGCGCGCCAAAACGATCGACCCTCGACGCGGTTTATTCTTCAAGGACGGTCATGCGGACTTGTTCATCGCCTGGCAGAACGGCAAGCCTGTGGGCACCATCGCCTGCTCGGAAGACACCTCCGCCACCCGGGCAAGAGGCTTTGGCGAGTGCCTGGTCGGTTTCTTCGAAAGCGTGGACGATTATTCCGTGGCTGCCGCCCTCTTCGACCAGGCGGCAGATTGGGCGCGCAGCCATAAGCTCGACAGCCTGTTCGGCACCTTCAACCTGGATCGGGAGGAATCGCGCGGCATTCTTGTTGAAGGCCGCGACCGTCCGCCGGCTTCCTACTGCGGGCACAATCCGACCTATTACCCGGCATTCTTCGAGCAGTTCGGTTTCCAAAAATTTGGCGGCGACGGGCTGGCTTATTCCATCGATATCAACCTCAACACCCCCGAGATCCAGCACATGCTGCGCCTGGCAGAGAAGATCAGCCGGCGCAAGAACATCACCGTGCGCAGCGGCAACCTCAAGGATATCGATGGCGAGATCGACCGCATCCTGGAACTGCAAAACCGCGGCCTGGCGCACATGCCCGATTTCAGCCCCTATACGCGTGCTTCCATCGAAGCCATGATCCTGCCCGCACTGGAGATCATCGATCCCGAACTGATCCTGTTTGCAGAAGTGGACGGAAAACCCGTGGGCTGGTTCCCGGGCATCCCCAACATGAACGAGGTGCTCATCCACCTGAACGGCCTGCGCCACCCCTGGGACTACCTGCGCTTGGTGAAATACGCCCGCCTCAAACCAAAATGCCTGGCAGTGAAAAGCATCGCCGTGGTGCCGGAATACTGGGATACGGGTGCGGCCGTGCTCCTGTTCGCTGAGATGGCCCGCCGCGCCATCGCCAAGGGCTACCAGTGGGCTGACCTGTCGGTCACCGGGGAGGACAACCTGGATACCTTCCCACTGGCGCACCGCATGGGCGCCAAGATATACAAGCGCTACCGCTTCTTTCGGAAATCCATGGAGGCAAAATGACTATATATATAAAGGAGCCGGGACTACCTCGTCCCGTACAGGAGCCGGGGCTACACCGAAAGCTATCCGGAAAAGCAGCCCTTGTCACAGGAGGGACGTCGGGCATCGGCGCGGCCACTGCGGTTCTGTTCGCGGCCGAGGGGGCGGATGTGGTGATCACCGGTCGCCGGACCGGGCTGGGTAAAGAAATCGTCGCAGCGCTGACCAGGTACGGGGTCCGCGGCGCCTACGTGGAAGCCGATCACACGAAGCTGGAAGACTGCGAGCGGTCCGTCGCTGAAACGGTCCGCCTGCTCGGGCGGATAGATATCTTATTTAACAACGCCGGGGTGGTGATGCAGGGCACCGCCGAGAGCACCAGTGAAGAAGACTGGGCATCCCTGATGAACCTGAACCTTACCGCCGTCTGGCGGATGAGCAGAATGGTTCTGCCGCCTATGCGGGCACAGGGCGGTGGGGTGATCGTCAACAACGCTTCCGACTGGGGCGTGGTGGGCGCGGAAAATGCGCTGGCGTACGCGGTCAGCAAGGCAGCTGTGGTGCAGTTGACGCGCTGCATGGCACTCGACCATGCCGCGGAGAACATCCGTGTCAATGCGGTCTGCCCGGGGGACACTTTCGTGGACCGCTGGCTCGAGAAGGGTTATTTCGAGGCTTCCGACCCGGTCACGCTGGAACAGGCCAAAACCGAGGCTGCCGCCGGGCTGCCAATGAAACGCTTCGGTCAACCGGAAGAGATCGCGCGCGCCGTGCTGTTCCTAGCGGGTATAGATTCTTCCTATATGACCGGTCAGGTGCTGGTGGTGGATGGCGGCAACACCGCCCGCTAGAATCCACTTGATATTTTTGTAAAGTGGTAAGCCTTCCGAACCCCGGGGGTCTTCTGCTACAATCATGCCGGTCAGAACAATATGCCTTTGTCGATTCCCCGCCCCAGAATCCCATATCTTTTTTCTGCTGCCCTGCTTGCGGTGCTGCTTGTGAGCGCCTGCGGGGCTCAGCCCACGCCGGTCATCCAGGTGGAAACGCAACTGCAGACGGTGCAGGTTACCGTTGAAGTGACCAGTGAAGTGACGAGTGAAGTCACCCGCGAGGTCACCCGCCTCGTGGAGGTGCCTGTCAGCATCACCCCCTCGCTGACACCCGATATCAGCCTGACTCCCTCGCTGACCCCCACATTAACTCACACCCCCACCATCACCCGCACCCCCAGCCGCACCCCCACACCTGAGGCGCCGGTGGTGACCATATTGGTGCACGCCTCCTGTCTCTACGGTCCGGGCAGTGCTTATCTCTGGCTTTACGGGCTGAACGCGACCAGTTGGATGGAAGTCATCGGTCGCACGCCGTTCAATCCGAACACTGACCCGAAGGATATCTGGCTGCTGGTGCAAGCCGTGCATGCCACGGAACCCAACCCCTGCTGGGTAAAGTCCGAACTCGTGCGCTTCAACGACGGCGGGGACGCCACCACCCATCCCGAAATCCCGATCGTCACCTACACCAACCTGCCCTGGTCCAAGCTCTACCGCCAGCCGCAGGGTGTGGGCGCGATCCGTGAAGGCATCAAGGTGACCATCTATTGGGCGGCGGTGTGGATGACCGAGGACGATTACCGGGGCTACCTGGTGGAAGCCTGGGTCTGCCATAATGGTCAGCTCGAATTCACACCGCTCAACTGGTTCCCTCCGCTCAAGGACAATATTGGGGGTATGGGAATCTATGTGATCGACGAACCCGGCTGCCTGGAACCCTCCAGCGCCCGTGTCGCGGCAGCTGAAAAGCACGGCTATACCGCCTTCACGGTGGTTCGCAACTGGCCTCCTTACGAGGTGGTTCCCAGCGAGACACCCACGCTGCCCTAGCCAGGGAGACATCCTGTGCCGCCACTGGTTGCCATGCTACTCGTGGCACAGAGGTTGGCATCTCCATTGATCCGCAGCAAACCGGCACCCTCGCAAATATCATCGGAGACTGCTTTGAGCAGTCTCCGATGTGGTTAAGCATTCCCCGGCGGGAAGAAGAGGTCTCTTTCCCGGGTGAATTTTCCTTTACGTCCGTGTTCAGGATGACTCTTCTTCCTCGTCTTTCAGTAATTTATCCATATCCACCTCGTAATCCCCCCACTTGCTGCCGCTGGCAGTGGAAAAGATCATCTGGCTGGTGATCTCTGACTGCGCGGCAGCTTTCTTGACATCCGCCCGGCGTTTCCTGGCTGCGTCCGGGGCAATGGTCTGCTCCCCGATCTCCACTGCCAGGATGCGCACCTCCGTCAGGTCACCCGTCATGTAAGGCACAGTTTCCCCGGCGTGGTGACCCAGCAGGGCGCGGGCGAGCGGGGTATTCTCGTCCAGCAGTCCACTGGTGAGATCAGCCTGCTTCCCCGTCACCAGCGTGAACTCGCCCCGCTCCACCTGCCCGGTGGAGTCCACCAGTTCCACGATCACGCGGCAGTGGAGCGAGACGGGCATAGGGTTCGATCCTGGTGGCATGTCCCCATGATACCAAAGATTGGTCCGGAAACCCGCTCTCTATTAACCCCCGTCGAGCCTCCTTTTCAAGGTCTTTCCGCTGAATTGAACCTCATTGAATTTCTAGCCGAGGTGGCATCAAGCCACCATCGGTTGTACGGGTGATATGAATCACCAGTGCTAACCGAGCGGCGTCAGGCTGCTTGCAGCCCCGGCGTTGTGAATCACTGTGTCCACAATCTGTTTTGCGCTTATAACTGCTGATGCAAGCCGCGCTGGCTCTCACCTACTCATTTATGCATACTTTTCCCCATTTTCTGCACAAATTCTACATATCGATCCGGTATCCTTGCTCCTGACAAAACGAAACAAGGAGACCGATATGAGTAAAAAGCAGAAGATTTGGCTTGCTGGCGGGGGTATTGTTGTAATCATTGTTGCACTGGTGCTCGTCATCGCTGCCATTCGCGGCCAAGCCAGCGGTACCGGCAGCACGGCTGCCTATCAGACGACGACTGTCCAGCGCGGGACGCTAACCTCCACCGTGGAAGGCACAGGCACGGTAGGGTCGGTCCTGTCGACGAATCTTGCCTGGCTCATCAGCGGCCAGGTGGACCAGGTGATGGCCCAGATCGGCGATCGAGTCAAGTCCGGGGACGTTCTGGGTACACTTCTCCTATCCTCCCTGACCCAGAGCAGCCTGGAATCCAACCTTGTCAGCGGCCAGCAGAATCTGACCGAGCTGACCTCGCCCTCTGCCATCGCCTCCGCCCAGGCTGCTGTGGCAAAAGCAGAACAGGCTGTGGTGGACGCCCAGTACAGCCGCAATAGTTTAAATGTCCACAACGAGAGCGCCATCGCCAATGCGAATGCTGGCTTGGTCCTGACACGGAACATCTTGGATCAAGCTACTGAAAATTACAATAGACTCAACCTGCCCGAAACCGATCCTGTCAAGGCACAGGCTTACCAGGCCATGTACGCGGCTCAGCAGAGGTACAACACAGCTCTCTATACCTATAACATCTTGACCGGCCATGCCAACCAAATCACAATCGCTTCAGCAGACGCTGCCCTGGCACTGGCCAATGCGAATCTGGAGGAAGCCAGAACCTACCTGGCAGCACTCACCGGCGGGGAGATGCCCGCAAATGCCACCGGCACCATGCTGCTGAAACTCAACCAGGCCAGGCTGGCCGTGCAGACTGCTCAGGGGAATCTTGATGCAGCCAAGCTCACCGCCCCATTCAATGGAACGATCACACAGGCAAATGCTATCCCCAACGCAGTTGTCTCGGTGGGAACACAGGCATTCCGTATTGATGACCTGTCCAATCTGGTGATCGATGTTCAAGTGGTTGAGATCGATATCAATCAGGTCCAGGCCGGGCAGCCTGCCTCTATTACCTTTGATGCCATTCCCAATAAAACATACACGGGCAAGGTCATCAAGACAGACTTGTCGGGTACAGTGGGACAGAGCAGCGTCACGTTTTCAATCACCGTCCAGCTTACGGATGCGGATGCATTGGTCAAGCCGGGCATGGCGGCGAATGTAACCATCGTCACCAACCAGGTGGAGAATGCTCTTCTCGTCCCCAGCACATCCGTTTTCACGGATACCGGTGGCCAGCAGTATGTTTATCTGGTCCAAAATGGTGTATCAACCTCGGTGCCAGTCACGATCGGTGCTGTCTCGGATTCCACCACCCAGATCACCAACGATACCCTGAAGGAAGGCGATACGATCGTGCTCAGTTTCGCCAGCACATCCTCCAGCAGCGGGTTCGGCTTTATGGGTGGCGGTGGCGGCCCTGCTGACGGTGGTCAACCCCAGCCCGGGACGACCCCATAGGCCAGGTGGCTGATATGGAAGATATCGTTATCCAGGCAGAAGCCCTGAAAAAAGTCTACCAGATGGGAGAAGTGCAGGTTCAGGCATTGCGAGGCGTCTCCCTGGAAATCAAACGCGGAGAGGCGGTCGCCATCATGGGACCCTCTGGGTCCGGGAAATCCACCTTGATGAGCATCCTCGGCTGTCTGGACAGACCATCCAGCGGTGAATACATTCTGGACGGAGAAAATGTTGCGGGGCTGACCGACGACCAACTGGCCAGCATCCGGAATCGCAAGATTGGCTTCGTGTTCCAGTCCTTTAACCTGTTGCAGCGGGTTTCAGCCCTTATCAATGTCGAACTCCCATTGGGGTATGCCAACCGACCCGACGAAGGCAAGGGAAGGGCAGCCGCGGCCCTGCAGGCAGTGGGTCTGGAAAGCCGCATGAAGCACCGGCCGGCCGAACTCTCCGGCGGGGAGCAGCAGCGCGTGGCGGTGGCTCGGGCGCTGGTCAATGAACCGGCCATCCTGATGGCTGACGAACCGACCGGCAACCTGGATTCCAAGGTGGGCCAGGAGATCATGGATTTGTTGTTCAAGCTTAACCGCGAACGCAACACCACCCTGCTCATTATCACCCATGACCCAAGAATCGCTTCCCAGACCCAACGCACGATCCGGATTCAGGATGGGATGGTCGAGGAGAATGTTCAATGAAAATCAAACGAGTTCTTCTGGGAACCCTCACCGTCCTGATGGGCAATAAATTGCGCAGTGGTTTGACCATCCTGGGCATCGTGATCGGTGTCGCGGCGGTAATTGCGATGCTGTCTGTCGGGCAGGGCGCTCAGAATTCCATCACCTCCTCCATCAGTTCCATAGGAACCAACCTCCTGTTCGTTTCTGCGGGGTCCGAATCAAGATTCAGAGGAGGCGGCTTCGCGGTAGTGCGGAATATTAAACCGTTGACGATGGCTGATGCCCAGGCAATGATGGATCCCTTCCAGGCGCCGTCTGTAGAGGCGGTTGCCCCCATTTTGCAGGGCGGTAATATCTCTGCTTCAGCCAACGGGCAAACCTCCACGACCACCATCTATGGCGTGACCTCCAATTACTTTTCCATGCGCAGCGAACTGGTCTCGGAGGGCGCCATTTTCAGCGACCAGCAGGTGAACATCCATGCCCGGGTGGTCGTGATCGGTGCAGACCTGGCAACGACGCTTTTTGGCCGGACCACTAACCTGACGGGACAGGAGATGCGTATCAACGGTCAAACATTCACGATCATTGGCGTCCTGCAATCAAAAGGTGGCACTTCGCTGGGGAGTTCCGACAACCAGGCCGTCATCCCGCTCACCACCGCTCGGGACCGCGTCATCCGGCGCACTGGCAACAGTGTGGACACCATATATGTCCAGGCCACCAACGCAGATTCGGTCTCGCAGGCAAGCACGCAGATATCCAATATCATGCGCCTGCGCCACCATGTGGCAGTCGGAAAAGAAGATTTTTCCATATTCAATCAACAGGATCTGGCATCGACTGCATCTTCGATCATCGGGGTCCTGACCATTTTCCTGGGAGGAATTGCTGCCATCTCCCTGCTTGTCGGCGGTATCGGCATCATGAACATTATGCTGGTTTCGGTTACCGAACGGACCCGTGAAATTGGTCTGCGCAAGGCTGTGGGTGCCCGCAACCGGGATATCTTGATCCAATTCCTGGTGGAGTCATTATTCCTGAGTCTGCTGGGTGGGGTAATTGGCATTTTACTCGGCTGGTTGATCGCATTGATTGTCGGACAGGTTGCTTCAGCCAGTGGCACTGCCCTAACCCCGGCGGTCAGCCTGAATGCCATTCTTCTGGCCACGCTTTTCTCAGCTGCTGTAGGCCTGTTCTTCGGTATCTATCCAGCCCGGCGGGCTTCCCTCCTTGAACCGGTGGAAGCATTACGTTACGAATAAGTCTTTGAGAGGTTATATATGTCCACACTTGATGCAAAGCCAAATAAGGTTAGAATACTCAATCCCAAACTGTTACCCATTTCAGCTGTCATCCTCATTGTACTGGCCTTGCTGTTCATGGCTACGCCGCTATTGGGCTCAACCAGAGGTTTCCAAAGACGGGGCAATCTCAATTTTCCGGTTAACGGCCAATCCCTGCCGGGAGGAGAGAACGGTTTCCCTGGTCAAGGAAGTGTCCCTCAAGGCAAAGACTTTCCTGGTCAAAGCGGCTCGAATTTACCCAGCCAAACATTTGGAGGGCCGGGTGGCGGACTACCGTTTTTTGGTCAATTGGGTGGCATGACCGGAATCATCGTGTATGCCGTCGCACTGCTGACATCCATGGCAGCGGCTGCTGGCATGCTGATTAATAAACGTTGGGGGCAGGTGCTCGGCATCGTAATGGGTGTCATCTATCTCGGTCTGGCGCTGGTCAGTTTCCTCCCGATGATCCTGCTGGCATTCATGCAGGTATCGAATGGCTTGAACCTGAGCCTAGGCATCCTGCGGATGGTCCTGGCGATCGCGGTGATCGTCCTTGCAGCAATCCCGGCAAAAAAAGTGACGGTTATGACTGCACCGGTGCTGCCGCCCGAAACAAGTGCCTGACCCAATGCGGCCTGCCTGTGTGGTCCCGGTTCTGTACGGGGCACGGGTGTGGGCAGGCCGCATGTTCTTGCCCGAATCAACCATTTGCGACATAATTCGGATGGTTGTAATATTTTTCGGAATATAAGTGGTTTTGGTACTGATTTGTCCGCTCTACCCGGTATATGAAATGGCCAAGAAAATTCTCGTCATAGACGATGAGCCCAAGATCGTGGAAATCTGCAGCGACTATTTGCATGCCGCAGGATTTGACATCCTGGCGGCCGGGGACGGTCTCCAGGGGCTGGCGCTGGCGCGCTCACAGAAGCCTGACCTGATCATCCTGGACCTGATGCTGCCCGGTATGGACGGGCTCGACCTGTGCCGATCCCTGCAACATGAAAGCAATGTGCCCATGATCATGCTCACAGCACGCATCGAGGAGACGGATAAACTCATCGGCCTGGAACTGGGGGCGGATGATTACATGACCAAACCGTTCAGTCCGCGCGAACTGGTGGCACGCGTGCGTACTGTACTGCGACGCGCCAGCGGGGATCCGACCAGCGAAGTTATCCGGGTTGGAGAGGTCACTCTGGACCGCACCCGCTACCAGGTCAATCTACCAGGCCGGAGTGTTGTTCTCACCATGACCGAGTTCGAACTCCTGGCGACCATGATGAGCCAGCCCGGGCGGATCTTCTCCCGTACGCAACTGCTCTATGCGGCGCGCGGGGTCGCCTTCGAGAGTTACGAGCGCGCTATTGACTCGCACATCCGCAACCTGCGCCATAAATTGGAGCCGGGGGAGTACATTATCACCGTCCACGGTGTTGGCTACAAATTCGAGAGTTGATCCATGAGCCATTCCAGCAGCGTCCGTTCGATCCGCAACCGCCTGTTCCTACTGCTTCTGCGCGCTTTCATCATCGCGGTCGCCTTCCTCTTTCTTTTTACCCTTCTCTCCACTGGTCTTGTCCTGGCCTACCCTTCACAGTCCAACCCGCTCTACCGGCTGCCAGCCATCGCCCGGCTCGAAACCTACTACATTGCCCGCGGCAGTTGGGATGGCGTTGGTGCCATCTTCACCAATTCACTGGATATCGAAGCTTCCCAGTGGCAGTCCTCCATCCTGCTGGATGCGCAGAACCGCATTGTCGTTGATCACGGGCGGGCGGTTGACCCTGCTTCTTCACTGGCATACCAGCCGGCAAATGGTGAAGCAGTGATGCCCATCATGGTGAATGGCCATGTGGTCGGAAAACTGGTCCTCGGTCAGAACACCCTGCCATCCGAAAGGCGCTTCACTCTCCGTTTCCTCCAGCCTGTGGTGCTGGCATCCCTATTTCTGGCGGTTTTTTCCACGTTGATCGGGTTGCTGCTCACCCGCCGCGTGGTCGCCCCACTGGCTGAGGTCATCGCCGCAGCCGAAGAGATCGCCGGAGGCAACCTGCAGACCCGCGTGCGGGTGAAGGCGCCCGATGATCTACGCGATCTAAGTGCCAGTTTTAACAAGATGGCAGATTCTCTTGAGCGTAATGATCGCGAGCGGCGAGACATGCTGGCAAACATCGCCCACGAATTGCGCACCCCGCTGACAGTGATGCGCGGGCGGCTGGAAGGCATCCTGGATGGGGTCTATCCGTTAAATATGGATCACATCGGCCCGGTCCTCGAAGAAACCTACCTGCTTGAGCGGCTAGTGGATGACCTGCGCCTGCTGACCCTCGCTGAAAGCCACCAGTTGGTCTTCGAAAAGCATGAAATAGATCTGCTCGAGATCGTCCGCCGATCTATAAGCATGTTTCAGGCCGAAGCTGATGAAAAGGAGATCGACCTGGACCTGGTGACATCCCTGGAAAAAGCCCTCATTGTCGCCGATCCGATGCGCACCGAGCAGTTGGTCGGCAACCTGCTCTCGAACGCCCTGCGCTATGTCCCACGTGGCAGGCGCGTTTGGGTGGAATTCTCCCGCGCACCAGTCCCATCAAGCACAAGCGGCCACCCCGCTGGGTCTGAACCAGCCCTGCAGGGCAAAGAACTGGTGGTCAGTATATGTGATAATGGACCTGGCATACCTGAAGAGGATTTGCCATTCATTTTTAACCGGTTCTGGCGCGGGGAAAAATCGCGGGCGCGCCTCTCGGGGGGAGCAGGACTGGGATTGGCGATCGCCAAACTACTCGTGGAGGGGCAGGATGGGCATATAAGTGCCCGGAACCTTCCCGGCGGCGGTTTGCAGGTGCAGGTGGCATTTCCTCCGGTACGATAAGGTATTACCTTTTCCAACACATTCTTCCTCCGGACATGGGAGTGGGGCGAGGGTGGTGTTAGAATCCATGCATGAAAATCAGCCTGATCAACTATATTAGATTTCTCGGTATCCTTCTGCGGATCAAACTATTGGATCTCACCTCGCGATTCCCGCCTCTACCGGGCGGGGTGCTGGATGAGCAGACTGCCCTGATGCGCCACGGGCAGGAACTGCTGGGGGAAACCCCGCTCGATCAAGTATCGCCTGACCAGTCGCGGCTCAACTTTCGCAAGAATTTTCCATTGCTTAAAATTCTTGGGGGGATATTCGAAAAAGTGAAATCCATCCGGGAGTTGACCATCCCAGGTCCTGCCGCAGAAATCCCAGCGCGTCTCTACATGCCCGGAGCAGGAACCTCCTATCCGCTCTTTGTCTATTTACATGGAGGTGGATGGGTCATCGGTGATCTCGATTCCGCGGATAATATCTCCCGCTTTCTTTGCAGACATGTCAACTGCATTGTCCTTTCAGTGGAATACCGCCTGGCTCCCGAATATGTCTTCCCGGCTGCTGCAGAAGATTCCTATGCGGCTGTCGAGTGGGCGATGGAACATGCCAGCGAACTGGGCGGGGATCCAAAACGAGTGCTGGTGGGCGGAGATTCTGCCGGCGGCAACCTGGCGGCTGTGGTGGCGCAGATGAGACAGGTCAATGGTGTTACGAAGCCCCGTGCTGGAACCGGGACTACTTCGCCCCGTGCTGGAACCGGGACTACTTCGCCCCGTGCTGGAACCGGGACTACTTCGCCCCGTGCTGGAACCGGGACTACTTCGCTGGCGGGACAGGTCTTATTCTATGCAGCCACCAACGCTGCTTCCCTGGATACCTCTTCGTATCAGGAATTTGGTGCCCAATCCCTTGGCTTGCCCAAACGGGACGTGGAATGGTTCCTGGACCAGTACACACCGGATCCCCATGACCGGCTCAATCCTCTGGTCTCGCCCCTGCTGACAAAAGATTTAAACGGTCTGCCGCCTGCGTTGGTGGTGACGGCAGAATTTGATGTGCTGCGCGATGAAGGCGAAGCGTATGCCCAACGGTTGCAGGAAGCCGGGGTTAAAGTGCAGCTCATGCGCTGCAATGGCATGGTGCACGGATTCCTCAGCATGATCGGGCTTATCAAGCGCGCCACGCGCTATTTTGAGCAGGTGGCAGCCGAGATTCGTAAAATGGCAGCGGCTTGACACCAGTCTCAGGGTATCTCGATCCTCGCCTCCTCCATCAAGATATCCGGAACGTCCCAGCCTTTCCATTCCATCAATTGGATGAAGGCCCGTCTAAAAAAGAGGGATATATCGACGGTAATGGACCCAACCGCGGGAGCTTCGAAGATGTAAGTGCTGGTATCCGACCCGAAAGCCGGGATGCGGTTGTCGCTGACGACTCGCGTCGGATTCCAGTAGGCGCCGGTGGGGGAAATCCCCGTCCAGATTTCCTCCAGGATCCTGGCATAAGCCTTGCCGGGAAGACCGGCGTAATATCCTTCTGCCGGATCTCCAATCCCCGCCCAATCTGGCAGCATCGGGCTGTCGACTTGAACCAGCGGTTCGCCGCCTGGTCCCGCAGCCTGCACCAGGAGGATCAACTGCCGTAGAGGCGAATCGCTGGGGACGTGATGCCCGGTCCGGTTGTTGAGGATGTTCACCTCGATGATCACCCGGTTCCCATCCCGGCGGGAAGAAACGCTCATCGTGACCGCATTTTGCAGCAGGTCAGTGCTGGAAGCACCGGGGAAGGTGTGGGCGGGGATGGTCAGCGGGTCGCGTTCCACGCCTCCCTTGCCGGAGGCGACATTGGTGAGCGGCTGTCCATCCAGCAGGGTCGGCGCGGGCATATGGCACTGCTGGCAGGTTTTCCCGGTCACAGGGTCGCTGTAAGGGCTGGCGAGCCACTCGCCGAAGGAATTGTAAACCACCGTATCCCAGAACATGCCGTAGTGACAGGGAGCACACCACTGGCTTTGCGTAATCAGCGGCAGGTAGGTGTCTTCCATCGGTACATTGTCATCATCAAAGTTGGCAAAGAAGAGCTGGTAGCGATCGGGATCTTCAGGGAAGGGTCGGCGGATATCCTGCGAGAGAACCCCCGGCATGTTCATATAGGGTAGACCGGTAACCGGATCCAGTTTGACATCAGCCACTTTATGACAGTAATCGCAATGAATGCCAAATTGGTTGACCCCGCTGACCGTGTTCGGGTTGGTGCCATAAGGCGCATCGACCGCTGCGCCGGGGATATGGCAGGCCGCGCAGTTGCCGGCGGTATCCGGGAAATCCAGTTTATAACCCGGGCCAAAGTAGGGCTGGCTTGGGTCCGGCAGCAGCGGGACACGCCCGTAATCGCGGCTGTAACCATAGCTCGTGAGCGGGCTCTGACTGCCGTTCACATCCGTGCCATTGTACATGGTAAGGAAACGCGGGTTGAGCGCAGATTTTCCGTGGGCGTCGTTGTCCAGCCAGACCCGGGTCACACCGGGTTTGCAGGAGTAGCAGGAATTTTCGCCGGTCGGCGGAATCCATTGGTAATCCGGATTATCGTTGGTTTGAACGAGGCGCATGCTGACCATGATGCCGCTGGCTGGCGGCACCACCCCTTCCACCTTGGCGCAGTAATAGCCCTGCTTCCACGCGCTGACGGTGACCGGTCTCCCTGCTTCCAAGCCGGCGAGCACGAAACGACCCTGCTCATCGGTCATGGTCTCGTTGGCAGTTGCCTGGATGCGGACAGTCGCCTGTGCCAGGGGCACACCCAGTGGATCGAGGACGATGCCGGAGATGAGTGCCCCGGAGGGCACGACCTCGGTCACAGGTGAGGGGGAGACTGTTGGTAGCAGAGGAGTGGGGCTGGGGAGCGGAGTCAACGGAGGGGCACAGGCGGAGAGAAAGGCAACCGCTATCAGAATTGTCCCCGTCAAGATCAGGTGGACTCTCATCTTATCCATCTCCCTGCTCGGATCGCAGATGTAGTCATGCCGTAACTCTTCTGTAAACCTACCATCTTCGCCGCCGGAGCCAGGTCAGCCCGATTATCGCCAGAGATATCATGGCTGCCCCGCCGCAAATGCCAGGTTTGGTTCCTGGCGTGGCGGTTGGCCCGGCAGCAGGCGTAGTGACCGCTTCACTGGTGGGCGTGCTTACCTCCGGGATTGCTGTCGGAGGGTAGGTGATGGTCGGAGAAGGGGTCGGAAGCGATACAGATTCAGGTGGTTGTCCGTTCAGGTCGAGGCGGAACGCTCCCTCGCCCTCTGTTGCCGCATAGAGGTGCTGCCCGTCGGCCGAGATAGCCAGGGCATTCACCGCCCTCATGCGCAAGCCGTTGTTGATCACAGTCCAGTTCGCACCACCATTGACGGAACTATAGACTCCGCTTGAGAGGTCGGCAAGATACATGACTTCCAGCGGCTGGGTCGGATCAAACACTATCGAGGCAATGCTCCCTTCCGGGATCAGGCCTTTTATGGAGTGTTTCCAGGTGTTTCCGCCATCCATGCTGATAAAAAGTCCGCCTCGTTCTATTCCCAGGAAGAGGTTATCCGGATCGGCGGGGTTGATGGCAACAGAAATTACCCGTTCCTGGTTGGACCAGAGACCTGTGAGCCGGGTCCACGACTGCCCGCCGTTGCTTGTCTTAAGCAAACCGCTCCCGGATGTGGCAGCGTAGACGATTTGCGGATTCGTGGGATCGACTGCCAGTGAAGCCACATGGGCGTTTTGAGAATTTGAGTCATTGGCTGCCTGCCAGGTGTAACCCCCATCGCGGGAGATATAGATGCCCTGCCCGGGTTGGCTGCCGTCAAAACTACCTGCGGAAAAGTAACCTGCTGAACCCGCATAGACGATCCGTGTGTTGGAAGGTGCAAAAGCAACCGCGCGCCAGCCGATGCGCTGTTCTCCGAACCCGTACACGGAATTCCACTTGTAACCACCATTTGTGCTGTTCAACAGTTTATTGCCCCAGTTGGTTTCGGCGATGAGGTGCTGCGGGTTGGATGGATCGATTCCAACCATGTTCCATTCCATTGTGACCACGGGAGGAAAATTTAAACCAGTCCAGTTCATGCCGCCATCAAAACTTGTGAAGATTCCGCTCCTCGCCGCGACGAAAACATGCCCGGGTTGTGTTTGATCCACGGCGATGGCACGAGCCTGCGCGCCGGTATACCCACGGCTGGCATCGATCCAGGTCTTGCCGCCATCCTCGGATAGAAAATTTCCGCCCCCGTATTCATTGGCAAAGAGACGGTCCGGGTTGCGAGGATCCACCTGGAAGTCGATCGGGAAACCGGCGCGGACGCCCGGCGAACCCCAGCCATCCGGGCCTCCTCCAGAAACGACCCTCCAGGTATGCCCGCCATCCTCACTGCGATAGATATTATTCGCACTGCCGGCATAGGCGATGGACGGGTTGGAAAAGGAAATTTCCACCGATTCGATATTATCATTGCTCAATACCTGCTGCCAGTTGACACCGCCGTTCTCCGTGAGATAAATTCCTCCGTTTTCATAGTATTGATTATTGCCGGTACCGGCCAGCAGGATATCGGGATTCTGTGGATGCATGAAAAGAGTGCCGACATAGAGATTCCTCAGACCGTTATTCATATGTGTCCAATGCATGCCTCCATCGGCGGACTTGATCACCCCCTCCCCGCCGGGCAATCCTGCCTGCGGATCGGAATTGGCTGCCTCGCGGTCAAAGATGCCGGTGGAGACATAGACCAGGTTCACATCACGTGGATCGATCCAGATGTACCGCGCCAGGTTGTCCCCCCGCCATGCCTGCTTCCAATGCAGTCCGCCGTCAGTCGTTTTGTAGACCACGCCACCGACCATGTCGAACTCGCGGCCGGGGTGAACCCGTCCGTGATTCCAGACCCATGAGGAAATTTCCGCAGCCGCATAGACGACATTGGAATTACCCGGCTCGATGGCAAAGCCGCGAAAGGTGATGCCTTCCCGCTCGATGATGCCGTTATCCATCTTTTGCCACGTGTGCCCTGCATCCAGGGATTTGAATATGCCGCGAATGTTCTGGGTCCCCGCCCAGATGATGTCGTAATTGTTCGGATCTATCGTCAGGGAAAAAATGGGGATGGCATCGCCTGTGGTACCCCACCGGATGGTAATGCCGTTGTTGCTTGGAAACCAGTCTTCGCCCCCGTTTTCGCTCATGAAGACGCCCGCGAACGCATCCGTCACGTACATCAAATCCGGGTTGTCGGGTCGCATGCGGACATCGTAACCGAGCCCGCCCAGGGGACCGCCCAATCGCACCCAGGTCAGGCTGGCTAGGGCAGGAAGGGTGGGGGTGGCAGCCACAGGTGCAGGCGGGGTGGTTGTGGCAGGTGCGCCCGTTCCAATTTCGAGGCGAATATCATCCACGTACACCTGCGAGTCGTCCAGCGTCTCAAAGGCAACTGCCCCGCTCAGCAGCGGCTGCGGATCGGTGTACGACCACTCCTGCACTCCGTCCACCATGAAGATGATTTGGCTGCCCTGGAAGATGATCTCCACCTGGTACCAGCGGTTCAGGCTGTGAGCCCCGCTCCAGGTAGCCAGGCTGTCCTGGAATTCATCAGGAAAATACTGTTTATTCAGGTCCGACCCATTGGTATCGAATCCGATGAAATACCGGCTGGCAGCAGTAAGGTGGGTCACCAGGTGGATCCTGCCCTGCAGAAGTTTCACCCGCATTGACAGCCGCATGTCGCCGTGGAAGGACCTGTCAAGCCGCGCCCATTCGTGTCCCTGTCCGGCGAGAACATGATTGGCGTCCTCGAGAATCACCCGCCAACCAGGGTCCAATTGCCAGCCCTGGATCTGCCCATCCTCGAAATCCTCCTGATAGGTTGGGGCTTGATAATCAGGCGCAGCCCGATCCACCTGATTCGGGAATGCGGTGAACGCCAGAAGGAGAACGGTTACCAACCACAAACGACGTTGCTTCGAAAGGCGATGAGTATGCATACGCAGTCACTCCTTTCCCTACCGAATGGTTACCCGATCAGGCAACCGACGCCGGGTGTTATGACGCGGACAACATCACCCTTATAATATTTCGAAAAAGGTCCCTCTACAAGAGGGACCTTTTGTTTCTTAGATGTCCAAATTCCTTACCGTTTTGGCATGTGTCTGGATGAACCGCTTGCGCGGATCCACCGCGTCCCCCATCAGCATATCGAAGGTTCGGTCTGCTTCGGCCGTATCGTCCACCGTCACCAGCAGCAAGGTGCGGTTGACCGGATTCATGGTGGTATCCCATAGCTGCACCGGGTTCATTTCGCCCAGTCCTTTATAACGGGACAGGCTGACCTTGTCGGGGCTGACCCCCAGCGATTTGAGCAATTTATCCTTTTCCGCATCGTTGTAGGCGTACTGGACCTGGTTCTTATAAGCCAGACGATAGAGCGGCGGCTGGGCGATGAACAGGTGCCCCTCGTCGATCAGAGTGGGCATGTAGCGGAAGAAAAAGGTCAGCAGCAGCGTGCGGATGTGGGAGCCGTCCACGTCGGCATCCGTCATGATGATGATCCGCCCGTAGCGCAGGCCGCCCAGGTCGAAATTATCGCCGATGCCGGTGCCCAGGGCAGAGATAAGCGCCCTGACTTCGTTATTCCCAAGGATCTTGTCCAGCCGGGCACGCTCGGTGTTCAGGATCTTGCCGCGCAGCGGCAGGATGGCCTGGAAATGCCGGTCGCGGCCCTGCTTGGCGGAGCCGCCGGCCGAGTCACCTTCGACGATGTAAAGTTCGGTCTTGGACGAGTCGCGCTGCGAGCAATCTGCCAGTTTTCCGGGCAGGGTCAGGCTTTCCAGCGCGGATTTGCGGATCACCAGGTCGCGCGCCTTGCGGGCCGCGTCGCGCGCCCGCGCAGAGGTGAGGCATTTGGCCACGATCGCCTTGCCCGCCTGCGGATTCTCTTCGAGGAAGGTCCCGAAGGCTTCACCCACCACCTGGGCCACGTAGGTCTGCACTTCAGGGTTCATCAACTTGACTTTCGTCTGCGACTCGAATTGCGGATCGGGGTGTTTGATGCTGATGATGGCGGTCAGGCCTTCCCGCGTGTCGTCCCCGGAGAAGTTCGGGTCGGCTTCCTTGAGCAGCCCCGCCTTGCGCGCATAATCGTTGACCACCCGCGTCAGCGCTGTGCGCATCCCGGTCAGGTGCGTGCCTCCATCCACGGTATTGATGGTATTGGCAAATGAATAGATGGACTCTGTGTACGCATCGGTATACTGGACGGCGAATTCGATGCCGATCCCTTCGATGTCCTTTTCGACATGCACCACCGCGTGCAGTGTCTCGCGGTTCCGGTCCAGGTAGCGCACAAAGGAGGTGATCCCCCCTTCGAAGTAGAAGGTCATTTCGCGGTTGGTGCGCTCATCTAGGAAGAAAATGGTGGTACCGCGGGTTACGAAAGCCATCTCCCGGAAGCGCTGGACCAGGGTATCAAATCGGTATTCCTGCGCCTCTACGAAGATCTGCGGATCGAACTTGAAGGTGGTCTTCGTGCCTGTCACGCCAGCCTTGGTCTTCCCGATCACCTTGACCGGTTCCCGGGGATAGCCGCGTTCATAACGCTGGAAGTGGACCTTGCCGTTGAGCTGGACTTCCACCTCGCACCACTCCGACAAGGCGTTGACCGCGCTGACCCCAACCCCGTGCAGACCCCCGGATACCTTATAACCGCCGCCGCCGAATTTTCCACCGGCGTGCAGCTTGGTCATCACCACCTCGAGGGCTGATTTCTTTTCGGTCGGATGCATGTCCACCGGGATGCCGCGCCCATCGTCGATGACGGTAACGGACGAATCGGCATGGATGACAATCTCGATCCGCGTGCAGACGCCCGCCAGGGCTTCGTCAATCGAGTTATCCACCACCTCATAGACAAGGTGGTGCAGGGCTTTAATATCCGTACCGCCCACATACATACCAGGGCGGCGTCGGACGGCTTCCAGCCCCTCCAGGACCTGGATATCCTTTGCTGTGTAACTGCCGTTTACTGCCATAAATTCCTCAAATCACGCTTTCGCTGAAGTCGTCTGCCGTTGAAGTTGTTCGAAGACCACCTTCAACCAGACATTAATATCCCGATAATAGATAAAACTGGCTGCTATCAGGGCGGTCGAGACGAATGCATGCCCTGCAATTCCCAGCAGCGTCCACCAGGAAGTATCCGGCGGGGTATTCCACAGGAAATTCAATCCCTGGTTGATGACGATAAAGGTCAACAAGAAGAGGCCAGTATTCGGCAGGGTGAAGCGCACCATGCGCAGGCTGGTCAGAATGGCTCGCAGCGCATCCAGTTGCAGGGTGAAAATGCCGTGGGCAGAAAAAAAGATCGGCATCGACAGCCAAAGCAAGATCAACGCCCCGGCAAAAATCACCACCTGCCCAAGGACCGGACTGATGGCGGTCAGGATCGACAGCAGCAGCAGGGTTGGCAAGCCAAAAAAGAGGAGCAGCCCCATCCATATCAGAGAAAGGACAACTGCCTGCCGGAGGGAATTCCAGAGCGAATGTGTTTCCAATTTAAGCGCTGCCCTGGAAACCCAGTAATAATACAGAGCCCCGAGGAGCCACCCCAGGAACAACAGGGAAAATGCCCAGATCAAGATGCCGATCAGCGAGCCCGCATCCAGGCTCAAGGGAGCCCCCAGCGGATTCTGCAAAACCGGCTTAAAACTTAACAGGCTGGTGGCACCCACCGGGAAAGTGCGCAGGATGATAAAGAAGTTAAATTTCTCTGCGATGCCTGTCCAAACGGTCTGAACACTGCTGAGATCGGGGAAATTAGATGGGAAGGCGCTCGCCAGTGAAGGCATTCGCTCGATTAACGGACGGAGAAATTCCTTCAAGCGCAGGCGCGGACCAAACCACAGGAACAGGTCAAGCAGCACCGGCGGCAGGATGACCGCAATGTGGTTGGCGACAGAATCAAATCCCGCCATCATTGAGGCGATCAGGCCCGGAGGCGGGGGGATTTTACCTTGCTCAACACCAATGGACATGAGTTGTTATTTCTGCAAATTGAGCAGTACCTGGCATCTTTCCATTAAAATTGCTGACGTATATCCCTGACAGCACTCTGTATTCTACCACATGCATTTTAAGCATCACTGGCCTCCAAAATTCAGGAGACCAGGGGGTTTTCTACCCGCGAGAGGACAGATTACCTGCGCTTTGATACGGATTATTTCTTCTTCTTCGTTTTTTCTTTCTTAAAGGCGCTTCTTTCGCCCGCCACCATGGCAATCAGCAGCGCGGTCACAAGCAAAATAACCATGGCGATGATTCCGGTTGTGTCGCCATCCCTCGGATCGCGGGTTCGCGTGGGAGTGCTTGACGACCCTTCCTCTCCACCCGCTTCGCTGGTGCCTGTGCCGGCCTGCGTGGAGGCGGCTGGTTCCATTTCCAATTCATCCGCCGGGCTGGACGGCGTGATCGTCGCGGGTGTTGCGGTGATAAGGGCAACGGCATGCGCATTTGTAAATGTGCGTAAAGCGATTGCTGTACAAGTGACGGCAACCAATAGGACCAGTATGGCGATCAGCGTTCGCGGATGGTGCGGTTGGTTCATCGTAGCCCCGAGTATATCACGAGACAATCCTGCCCTTATTTACCGGTTGCAGGAGTGCTTGCCCTCCCGAAAAATGGAACTTCCCGCCCAATTTTGCGGGAAGTCCAGTTGGCGGAGAGGGCGGGATTCGAACCCGCGAACCTTGTGGGTTACACGCTTTCCAAGCGTGCGCGCTAAGCCAGCTACGCGACCTCTCCGTAAGGCGGGCGAATTATACCATAATGAAAAACCTGGGCTCCGGTGAAAACCAGGACCCAGGTTCGGCTGCTATTTCCCGTTGGCGGGCTTGGCGCCCCCGTTCAGCGGACCAGTCTTCTTCTTTTGTGGCAATGGAATATCGCGCGGGGTGAGCATATTCCAGCGGGAAGCACCCAGGTACAGGATCTCCAGGATCAGGTCTTCATAAGAGATCCCCTGTCCAAGACATTGGATGCAAAGGTCGCTGTAGCCAGGTGTGAGACCCGGAAGCGGATTGATCTCCAGAAGGCGCGGCTGCCCTTCACCGTCCAGGCGGATATCGGTGCGGGAAACATCCAACGCGCCCAGGACAATATGCGCCCGCCAGGCGAGGCGGTGCAGTTTCTTGGTTAATTCCGGGTCGACCGGTGCCGGGCAGAGATAGGCGGGCGCGCCTTCCGAACCAACCGATTGAGCCTTGGCTTCCAATCCGTAGATGCCGGGGGTGATGGAGCGGGTGCTGTCGAGTTCCAGGATGGGCAGGCGCAGGAAGCCGTCCTTTTCATACCATTCCGGATGGCGGGAGTAGAGAACGGTGTCGTAGCGGCCCATGATCCCAACGGTGAACTCGCGGCCCGGCAGAAATGTCTCCACCAGCGCAGGCTGATGGTACAGGCGGATGACATAGTCGCAGCGTTCGCGCAGTTCCGCTTCGTTATTTACAATGGCTTTTTCGTTCACGCCCATGCCCGTGCCTTCCCGGGCGGGTTTGACGAAAAGCGGGAAGCGCATTTCCGGGCGCAACGGTTCGTCGCCAAAGGTGAATTCCTGGAAGGGGGCTACAGGCAGGTTCCGGTCACGCCAGATACGCTTGGTGAGTGTTTTGTCCAACGAAATGGCATTGGTCATCACGCGCGAACCGGTATAGGGGATCTTTAACATTTCAAGCAGGGCTGGCACCTGGGCTTCACGGGCGTCTCCCCCCAATCCCTCGGCAATGTTGAAGCAAATATCCGGACGGGCTTGTTTTAATGCATAAGGCAGATCGCGATCTGCCTGGATGAAGATTGCTTTGTGACCATCGGTCTCGATTGCCGCCCGAATATGGTCGATGGTCTCGATGTAATCAAAGTCCGCGCCGGCATCCGGAGGGACATCCGCCGGGAGGGACTTGTCTCGCTCTTTGATGTTGGCGAGTACGGCCACCTTCCACGGATGCGCCGGGCGCGGGGCCAAACTGGGAGGCTTATCGTTTTCCTTTTCCTGCGTTGGTGTGGTCATTATCACCTCGTTAATTTTTAATTGCGGTGCGGAGTATACGCCATTATTGGAAATTGACAAGAGGTGAGTTTATTTTTTTTCATAGGCGCAGTCAATTTTCCAGGCGGGCATAACCCGGCATCTGCCTCGCCGCAGGCATCGATACCGGAGGAATCTTAAACGAACGTACCGGTCGGCAGGACAAAATGAAGAACCGCCCAGGTCAAAAGGAGCAAGACCATGATGAGCATGATCAAGGCGGTCAATGCAAACAAGATCAATTTCCAGATCCCACGTTTCTTTTCCTGCAGAGGTCCCCAGGGTACAAGCAGCAGGGCAACCGTGATGTTGTCCGTCCCGCCCCGCGTACAGGCCAGGTCCACCAGCGCCTGCGCGGCAGACTGGAGAGGCAGACCGCGCACTGCCATTGTGATCTCGGCATCCTCCACCACATCGGTGAGACCGTCGGAACACAGCAGGAGCAAATCCCCGGGGAGCAGCCGCAATCCCTGGTTGATGTGCGCCTGAGCATCGGTCTCCCCTTTTGCCAACCGCAGACGGGTATCCGCTCTGGGTGTTTTTTTTGAGCCCAGGTAACGCCGGATCACGTGGATGTTCGGGTGGTTGCGCACATCCTCCGGAGCCAGGATGCCTTTCTCCACTGCCTCCTGCACCCAGGTGTGGTCCACCGTCAACTGGATCAGGTTTCCGTTGCGCAGCAGGTAGATGCGCGAATCACCCACGGATGCAATGAACAACCGCACCCCGATAATCCAGGCACAGGCACAGGTGGTGCCCATGCCAAGTCTCTGGGTATCATCCCGCGCTTTCGAAGCGATCGCATCGCTCGTCACCTGGATGGCATGATCGAGGACAGCCAGCGGATGGCGGACATCCGCCTGGGCCACCATGTGACTGATGGTCTCCACAGCCATTTCAGCCGCCACTTCTCCAGCGCTGTGCCCGCCGATCCCGTCGGAAACAACCGCGAAGACGGATGGTGTGGCATCATTTTCACTCACCTGGAACGAAGAAACGGCATAACGGTCTTCGTTCCGCCTGCCACCCATACCGGGATGGGTTACGGCGGCAACTTCCAGCGGAGAATGCGGTGTGCGGATCATTTTTTCAGCGGAAAGACTCGCGGCGGGGGAATTTCTGGCGGTTTTCGCAGCAGGAATCGATATGAGATCCGCCCGATGTGGATCACGTCACCATGACGCAAGCGGCGAGGGGATGTCACCTGTTCGTAATTGACCCAAGTGCCGGCAGTTGATTTTTCATCCGAGAGGATGTATTCCCCCCGGGAAACATAAAGCCGGGCATGCAGCGGCGAGACGGAGGGATCATCCAGAATGCGTGTTGCGTGGATCGGGTCGGAACCGAAAATGGTCTCCGCCTGCGCAATGGGGATGGAAGGCGCAGTCAGCGGCTGACCATCATCCTTCAAACGGACGAGGTGAGCCTCCGGCGCTTTTACGGAACGCATCCCCGACTTTTGGGGAAGGCGCGTTCTACCACCAGGAGGTATCGCCTGGGTTAGCGGGTCGCCCGGGGAGGGGCGCCTGCCGGTTCCCGCAGGATGTTTCCTGCTCCGGCCGCGCACCAGGATCGCTCCCAGTCCCATCCCTGCCAGGAGGGCAGCTGCCAGGGCCACCCAACTCCTGTTGCGCGCCAGCCAGGGGAGCAGGCCAAAGCGCGGTTGGACAACCGTCACCATCACCGGTATGCCCAGGCTCACCTTGCTCAGGCCGATGCCATCCACGGCTTCCACGGTCAGTAAATGCTGCGCGCTGACCGAATACCCGCTCAGATCCCAGCTGAACCGGTCAAAGGGCGCAGCAGTTTTTTCATCCACCAGGATACTGTCTGCATATAGCGCAGTGCGGACCAGCGGCCGGGTATGCCCATCGGGGAATTCGATAATGACATCGATCGATTGCCGGGAAGGAAGGAATAATGCGGTATCCGTGGTGCGTTCATCCGGGGCGGTACGGACGATCTGCTCCGGCGGCGCGACCAGGATTGGATTGGGACTCTGAACATCCAGTTCAAACGGCAGGTTTGTCGAGGTGATCGTCTCACCGCTCAGGTTCACCTGCACGCCCAGCGCATGTCCGCCGGAAACCTGGATGGCGGATGAATACTCCAAGCGGTATGCATGGCGCAGAAGCGCCAAGTATTCCTCCGGGCTGGGTAATGGTTCTTCGCCAGAGAACAGGACCCACTGCCCACCGGTCTGGATGGCCAGATCCTTGAGGACGGTGGCTCCGGACGTGGCGAAGAGGTCCGGAGAGGTCACGATCCAGAGATTCACGCGGATCTTCTGGGCAACGGCACGCTGGGTCAGGTTCTGCAGAATCGGAATATTTGACGCCGTCGGTAAGGAGGTGATGTACAGCACCACGGGTTTCATGCCCGGCATGGATGGAGGTTCTGATACTGCATCCATGGCGAGCGACAGTGTCTGCGGGCTGGAGAGAATGGTTTGCAAGTTGGGTTGATACGCATCGAGGGTGCTGACAAATGACGCCGTATTATCCGAGTGCATCAGCGGGACTCCGCCAAGGGGCACCAGGCTCAGGTCATCACTCAGGGAATCGGCATGGTTCACCGCCCACTCCCTCACAGTCTGCACTACTTTATCAAACCGGGTCACCCCGCGGGCATCCCGGTATGAGAAGTAAGTGCCTGGGTCGAGCGCCAGCGCAAATTCCACACCTGGCTGGAATTCTGCAATCGTTACCTGCCGCGGCTGGTTATCTTCCAGCAGGGTGATGCTCTCGGGTGAAAGACCGGTGACAAAGTTCCCGCTGGCGTCAAACACATCCAGACCGGCGGTCATTACTGGGAATGAGGCTGTCTCCAGGTTATACAGTTCGAGGCGCGCCCCGCCCTGAGCGCTGGCTTTACCCAGCCCGGTAAAAAGCAGGAACACAACAAGAAAACCTGCCAGGTTCTTTCGCATCAATTTGCTTTCAGGCACACAAGGGCCTTTCTTCCTCCAGGGACCCAGATGATCCATCATGCGCGGATCATCATCTGTATAGGGATCAGAACCCGGCGATCATTCTCCGTCCCTGGGTTCTACATCCACAATTTCGTCTTGCGCAGCGGGGAGTTGTTCCGGGTTTTTACGCGCTGGGAGTTTGATCCACTGGCTCGCTCCAGCCCAGCCGAGCAGAACAGCACCTACGGCTGTTCCGGTCACCTGGAAAGGCACGCCGGCGATGATACCCAAGACCAGCCCCTTTGCGAGCGACTCCCCCCATTCATCCTTTGCCAGGTAACGCTGGACAAACAGGGTGGACAGGAAGCCCAGCCCGCCAACCAGCAGGCTTGTGCCGAGGATGGCACCTGGCAGAAGGTCTATCCAGCCGAACACGTTATCGAGCACAATAATGGTCAGGGCGGCCAGTGGATGGATCGGTGCGGGTGGAATCGGATGGCGGGGCTCGAGCGGGGATGCCTTGATCGGTTCAATCTCGTCTGTCATTCTTCTCCACTCCTGTCATTTCGGTTGGAGGAACCCGGAAATCCCTATTCCCATTCGATTGTGGCAGGCGGTTTGCTGGTAATATCATACACCACTCTATTGATTCCGTGCACTTCATTGACAATCCGGTTCGCTGTCTTAGCCAGAACATCATACGGGAGCCGCGCCCAGTCCGCGGTCATGAAATCATCTGTGACCACCGCCCGCAAGGCGCATACCTCCTGGTAGGTGCGCTCGTCACCCATCACCCCCACCGAGCGGACAGGCAGCAGCACCGCAAAAGCCTGGTTGGTGCCGGCGTGCTTCCCCAGCAACCCAGCAGCGGTCAATTCCTGGGTGAAAATGGCATCGGCCTGCCGTAAAATCGCCACCCGCCCGGGAGTCACCTCTCCCAGGCAGCGTACGGTCAATCCCGGCCCGGGGAACGGCTGCCGCCAGACCAGTTCTTCCGGCAAACCCAGCGCTTCTCCCACAGCTCGCACCTCATCCTTGAAAAGGTAACGCAGGGGTTCCACGAGCGACATTTCCATTTTTTCCGGTAATCCCCCCACATTGTGATGCGACTTGATCCTGGCAGCCTTGTTCCGATCCGGCGCGGCCGATTCGACCACATCCGGGTAGATCGTGCCCTGCACCAGGAACTTCGCCCGACCGAGCCTGCGGGACTCGCTTTCAAAGATGCGAATGAACTTCTCGCCGACAATCTTGCGCTTCTGCTCAGGATCGGTGATCCCTTTGAGGGCTTTGTAAAATTCCTCGGCGGCATCCACCACCACCAGTTCGGCGCCCATCTGCTCGCGGAGGGAACGGACCACCTGTTCCGGTTCGCCCTGCCGCAGGAGACCGGTATCCACGAATACTGCCACTTGCTGGCTGCCGATGGCTTTATGCACCAGCGCGGCTGCCACCGACGAGTCCACGCCGCCGCTGACTGCTGCCAGGACGGATTCCCCTCCAACCTGGCTTTGAATCCTGGGAATGCTCTCCTCGATGATCGACCGGGCTGTCCAATCCGGGTCACAACCACAAATATCGGTCGCAAAGTGGTGCAGGACCACCGCCCCGTTCGGGGTGTGATCCACCTCGGGGTGGAATTGCACAGCAAAGTACTTGCGTTCAAAATCCCCGATCGCTGCGAAGGGACTGCTGTCTGACCTTGCCAGGGCAACGAATCCCGGCGGCAATTCTGTAATCCGGTCGCCGTGCGACATCCAGACCCGGGAGATCACATCCAGCATCGTACCTTGCATCAGCGGCTGGATTTCCGCCGGGCCGTACTCTCGCTGCTCTGCTGGGTTGACCTTGCCGCCCAGGCTGTGCACAAGGATCTGCATCCCGTAACAGATACCGAGGATGGGCAGACCTGTAGCGAGTACATATCCCGGCATGCCGGGAGCAGCCTCGGCGTATACCGAGGCGGGTCCTCCCGAGAGGATGAACCCTCTCGGCTGCAGGGCAAGCACTTTTTCTTCTGGCGTGTCCCAGGGGAATAGTTCGCAATAGACATGCCCCTCGCGCAACCGGCGGGCGATCAACTGGGCATATTGCGAGCCGAAATCAAGGATGGCGATGGAGGTATGCATGGATTCTGCGCCCCTTAACCCCGGTCTTACTCATCGAAGACAATCGTATCGTCTTGCATGAATTTGATGACCGCCAGCGATTCCACCGGTACGCCCAGTGGTTGGAGCAGTTTACGCCCTCCTTCGAATGTCTTTTCGATCAACGTCCCGATCCCAACGACTTCCGCCCCAGCTGCCTGCGCCAGGCGCACCAGACCCAATATTGTGGCCCCGGAGGCGAGGAAATCGTCAATGATGAGCACCCTTTCACCGCCTGGCAGGTATTCAGGCGAGACGATCAATTCGACCATCAGCCCCTTGGTGTGCGAGGGGGCGGTTGTCAGAAAGATCTGGTCAGGCATGGTGATCGGTTTGGTTTTGCGCGCGTAGACCACCGGCAAGCCCAGGTGTTGTGCGGTGGTGAGAGCCGGGGCGATGCCCGAAATTTCAGCCGTCAGAACCTTGGTTGCTCCCACGCCGGAAAATCGCCGCGCCAGTTCGCGCCCGCAGGCATCCATCAGCATCGGGTCCACCTGGTGGTTGATGAAACCGTCCACTTTGAGGATGCCGTTGCCGAGGTTCTTGCCCTCGCGGCGGATGCGTTCAATGAGTTCCAGCACGAACGGCCTCCTTAATTACTGTGCTTCGGGAAAACCTGACAGGGTCTCGCGGTTGTCCCAGCGAACGGGAGGAGGCGCGGGATGCCATGGCTGTCAGGTCTGGATCGCTCCATTTTACATCCGGGATGGAGAACTCGCTAGTGTGTTAGAATCCCGCCCATGGGAAAACCATTCCTGGTGCTGGCCTCAAATTCCCCCCGGCGAAGGGAATTGCTGGCACTCAGCGGGTGGGATTTCGACACGCTTCCCGCAGAAGTGGATGAAAACCTGCGCCCCGGCGAAACGCCCGGACCCTACGTCCTGCGCCTGGCAGAAAGCAAGGCGCGTGCCTGTAATCTCCGTTCGCCCGAAAACCGGATCATCCTGGCAGCCGATACGGCAGTGGTGGATGGTAAAACCATCCTCGGGAAACCCGGGGACGCGGCAGAAGCGAAGGATATGCTCCAGCGGTTGCGAGGTCACACTCACCGGGTCTTTACCGGTATTGCGGCCATGAGACCGGGTGAGGGGAACCTGTTGACCGACCTGTGCGTCTCAGAGGTGCCCATGCGCAACTATACGGACGCGGAGATCGATTCGTATGTCGCCAGCGGCGACCCGCTCGACAAAGCCGGCGCCTATGCCATCCAGCACCCGGAATTTCGGCCAGTGGAAAGGATGTCTGGATGCTATGCCTGCGTGATGGGACTCCCCCTCTGCCATCTCACCCGCTTGATGCGCCGATTTGACATTCTCCCCCTGGTGGATATCTCCT
>Ga0315276_10000046_pt1 | contig 88086 bp, 159 predicted proteins | sample YL17G05_0_MG_FD_204542 | JGI IMG/M metagenome (GOLD analysis project Ga0315276, IMG submission 204542) | Sediment microbial communities from Yellowstone Lake, YNP, Wyoming, USA - YL17G05_0 | ecosystem: Environmental > Aquatic > Freshwater > Lake > Sediment | place: USA: Wyoming | collected...
AAAATAAGTAGAAACTTAAGAACAAGAATTTGGTCTGTATTAAAGGGAAAATTAAAATCAGAACATACTTTAGAATTGTTAGGTTGCAGTATAAAGCAATTAAAAGAACATCTACAAATCCAATTTCTGTTAGGTATGACTTGGTCTAATTATGGTAAATGGGAAGTTGACCATATCAGACCTTGTAGTAGTTTTAATTTAAGTAAAACAGAAGAACAGTATAAATGTTTTAATTATACAAATTTACAACCCTTATGGGAAAAGGATAATTTAGCAAAAAGCGATAAATATTAACCAAAAAGATATTAGGTTAATATCCTAGTATAAGGATAATTTAGTTAGTAACAAATAGTAAAAAAAAGGAGAGACAAAATGGCAATTAAAAGAATTGCGGTAATGGATGAATTTCCGTTTCAACACAATGTTAAAGATAGAATTACCCAAGCAGCCTTAGAAGCATTCGGTACATGGACAAAAGGTGATAGATACATTCTCACCGATGATACTAATGTTAATAAGATTGCTTATGCCAATACTACTGGTTCAGGAGCATATGTTGCAGGAGATTGGACATATCTTACACCATTAGAGGGTTGGATTTTATGGGTTAATGATGAAAATGAATATTACAAATTTGATGGTTCTGATTGGTCAATTTATTTAGGAAAAATTGGTACAACGGGTGCTGTAGGTACAACTGGTGCAGTTGGAACTACTGGTGCTGCTGGTACCACAGGCGAAGTCGGAACTACAGGTGCTGTGGGTACTACAGGTATTACAGGTACTACAGGTGCAGTAGGAACAACGGGTGCTGCTGGTACGACAGGCGAAGTCGGAACAACAGGTGCTGTTGGTACAACTGGTGCTGTTGGTACTACAGGTGCTGTTGGTACTACGGGTGCTGCTGGTACTACAGGTGAAGTTGGTACTACAGGTGCTATCGGAACTACAGGTGCTATAGGTACTACAGGTGCTATCGGAACAACTGGTGCTGTAGGAACAACGGGTGCTGTTGGAACAACAGGTGCTGAAGGAACTCAATATGTTTGGAAAGGTGAATGGGCTTCTCCAGGACCGTATGCAATCAATGATTGTGTACAATATTTAGGGAGTGGTTATATTTGTATTGATGCTGCTACTACTGAACTTCCTACTGATACAGAACATTGGGATTTATTAGTTGAAAAAGGTATTACAGGTACAACTGGTGCTGTGGGTACTACAGGTGCAGTAGGAACAACTGGTGCTGCTGGTACAACAGGTGAAGTTGGAACAACAGGTGCTGTTGGTACAACTGGTGCTGTTGGTACTACAGGTGCTGTTGGTACTACGGGTGCTGCTGGTACTACAGGCGAAGTTGGTACTACAGGTGCTATAGGTACTACAGGTGCTATAGGTACTACAGGTGCTATCGGAACTACAGGTGCAATCGGAACAACTGGTGCTGTAGGTACTACTGGTGCTGTAGGTACTACTGGTGCTCAAGGTACTACAGGTCCTGATGCTATATATATTGCAGAATACAAATGTTTAGAAATAGAATATGATACACCGTAATTGATAAAAGAGGGGAAAGAAATTTCCCCTCCCATAAAATTTATCAAAAATAAAACAGTTTAAAAGGAAAATTAAAAATGTCATTTAAAAAAGTACCAATACAAGATGAGTTCCCATTTCAACTTAATGTAAAAAGTAGAATAACTGCTGCTGCTTTGGCTGAATTATCTCCAGCAAAAGGAGATAGATACATTCTTACAGATGGTGCTAATATAAATAAAATTGGTACATACAATGGTTCAACATGGGATTATCTAGTTTCTTTAGAAGGATGGATTTGTTGGATAAATGATGAGAATTTATTTTATAAATTTGATGGAAGTAATTGGTCTATAGATATTGGTGCGACTGGTACTACTGGTGCTGTAGGTACTACTGGAGCAATAGGTACAACTGGTGCAATAGGTACTACTGGAGCAATAGGTACAACTGGTGCTATCGGAACTACTGGCGAAGTTGGTACAACAGGTGCTATAGGTACAACTGGAGCAATAGGTACTACGGGTGCTGTTGGAACTACAGGTGCTGATGGTGCTGATGGTACTACTGGTGAAGTCGGTACTACTGGTATCACAGGTACTACTGGAGCAATTGGTACAACAGGTGCAGTCGGAACTACAGGTGCTATAGGTACAACCGGTCCTGTAGGTGTAATTTATAATTTAGCTTTTGTAAATGGAGATTTATCTTCTGGTATTTTAACAGTATCACATAATTTAGGACAACAATATCCAGTAATCGTAATTAGTGATAATAATAATAAGCAAATTTTACCAGATGAAATTACTTTTTCAAATACTAATAGTTTAACAATAGATTTAACCTCTTATGGTACAATTAGTGGTACATGGCATGTAGCAGTTGCTAATGGCGGTCCTCAAGGTACTACAGGTATTACTGGTACTACAGGTGCAGGTACAACAGGTGCTGTTGGTACAACAGGTGCAGTCGGAACAACTGGTGCTGTAGGTACTACGGGTGCAGTTGGTACAACTGGAGCAATCGGTACAACAGGTGCACAAGGTACTACTGGTTCAGGTACAACAGGTGCAGATTCTATAGTTCCTGGTCCTCAAGGTACTACAGGTATTACAGGTACTACTGGTGCAGTAGGTACAACTGGTGCAATCGGAACTACTGGTATCACAGGAACTACTGGAGTTATAGGAACTACAGGTGCAGTTGGTACTACTGGAGCCATCGGAACAACAGGTGCTATTGGTACCACAGGTGCTGTCGGTACAACAGGTCCTTCTGGTCAAGGTTATATTTTAGCATTTACTAATGGAGATTTATCTTCTGGTATTTTAACTGTTACTCATAATCTTAACAATCAATATAATCAAGTTCAAGTATTTGATAATAATAATAAACAAATTATACCAGATGAAATTACTTTATCTTCTACAACACAATGTTTAATAGATTTAAGTTCTTATGGAACAATATCAGGTACATGGCATGTAGCAGTTGCTAATTTTTCAAATAGTTAATTAATATAATTTCTTAAAAAGGAATAATATGAAATTCGGTAAAATATATCAGAGTGTTAATGGAATTTTAAGTGCTGGAGAAGAGCAGTTAATTTATTCAAAAGATATAACTGCCTTAGATTCCTATACTAAATTACTCATACATGGAGATAGTATAGGAGATGCTACAGGAAAAACTGTAACTGCTGTAGGAACTGCTGCGGTTACAACTGCACAATATAAATTTGCTGAAGTAGGTAGAAGTATAGTATTTGATGGAGATAGTGATTATCTAACTTTAGCTGATAGTGATGATTGGAATTTTGGTAGTGGGGATTGGACGATAGACTTTTGGGTTAGATTTAATACTTTAGGGACTAATGCATTTTTTCAACAACGAACTGACAATAATAATTTCATATTTTGCTTTAGGGCTCCCGATGCTGGGGGAACTGTCTTTTTCCGAATTTATACAGGGGGGGCTTGGGTTGTATCATTAATGATAGGGTATACTGGCTTTGTAGTAAATACTTGGTATCATATAGCTGTTGTTCACCATACGACAAGCATTTATGAGATTTTTGTGAATGGAACTTCAATAGGTTCTGTTAATGATGTTGACAATCCTACTGATTATACAGGTAATTTTGAAATAGGTAGAATAACTAACGAAGTTGGGGCATCTAACTATCACGATGGTTGGCTTTCTGAATTTCGTATCTCTAAAGGCATAGCCCGTTGGACTTCTAATTTCACCCCCCCAACTGCACCTTATGATGGGGCAAGAACAATAATAAACATCTCAGGTTTAAACGGAAATACAGATGTAGAATATAGATTAATTTGTAGAATAGTAAGTGATTGTGATGGTTATAGTAATTATTTATTAAGACCAAATAATGATTCTGCTGCTAATTATGGTTATCAATATGTATGCGGAAATGATAGTTCTGTTTTAGCTGGAAGAAGCACAACTATAACTGGTTTATTCTTAACAGATTGTGGAGGATATTCTGCTGGTGAACACAAAAAAATGTTTTCTGATACCTTCATTTATGCAAAATCGGGTTATCTAAGAACAGTAATTACTGAACAAATAGGAGATACTTATTCTTCTACAATAGGTCAAATAATATTAATGGGAAGTGTTTGGACTAATACAGCAGATAATATAACTTCTTTAGTAATTGCAGCCTCTGGAGTAAATGGTCTTGGTGTAGGCACTTCAATAGAACTTTATGCAAGAAGAGGAAATTCATAATGCGAGCAGGAATAAGTAATATAAAAGGTAATCTTTATACAGGTGGGTGGCAGTTAATTTATGAAAATCTGCTTACTTCGGCTGCTACATCTGTAACCATTTCTGGTTTAGATGGAAATACAGATAAGGAATATAGATTAGTTTGTAGAATAGTGAATGGATATGCTGGTTATTCAAATTATTTAGTAAGACTAAACAATGATTCTGGTGCTAATTATGGAAGACAAATAATATATGGAGTTAATGCTACTGCAAGTGCTTACCGAGGAACAGATGCTTTATATATGGGTTATGCTAATAACTTAAATTATTTAGTCTTAGGTGAAATCTTAATATTCGCAAAAAGTGGATATGTAAGAACAGTTTTAACAAAAGATTCTTCTGGAATTACTGGAACTACAGTAACAAGAATTGGTTTAACTGGGGGGTCTTGGAATAATACTGCTGATAATATAACCTCACTTGTAGTCTTAGCAGACCAAACTAATGGTTTAGGAATAGGTTCTCATATCCTTCTATTTGCCAGAAGAATTAAACAAACTACTCAATTAGAAGGTAGTTTAGAATTATATAAAGGAAAATTACAAGCAGGAGTAATGCAGACTATTTATGAAACTACACTTACAGAGGCTGCAACTTCTATTACTATATCAGGATTGGATGGGGATACTGATATTTTATATGAATTAGAATGTAGATTTGTTAATGGATATGCTGGTGGGGTGGATTATCTTGCAAGACTAAACAATGATTCAGGTGCAAATTATGGTTATCAATATTTGAATGGAGCCGATACTGTTATAGGTGTTGCAAGAAGTGTTAATACAGGTCTTTTCGTTGGTTATATTTCTGCCATAGATAAAATAAATTTTATGGAAAAAATTATATATGCAAAATCGGGATATGTCAGAACTGCTATTACAAAAGTAGCAAGGAATATTACAGGAACTACTATAGACCAGATACAAATATTAGGGGAATCTTGGAATAATACCTCAGATAATATAACTTCTATTGTATTAGTTGGAAATACCAATTGTTTAGGTATAGGAACTTACATAAGACTTAAAGCACTTAGAAAAGTTTTATAATAAATAAAAATATGTACCTTATTATAAGGAAAGGAAAATAATATGGCAGACGCATTAGGAAACGGAGTTTTTCAAGCATTTATCGATTATCTTTTTAGTTCAGGAGATATTTCTGTTCCTTCTGATTATCATCAAAGATGTGTTAAAGTTCAAGATATGTTAGATAATGATATTTCTGGAACTATCAACTCTGTTTTAGATTATGCAGTTAATTCTGCATCAGAAGCGAAGTATAGAGTGGAGTGTTCAGAATCTACTCTCCAAAAGTTATTAAACATTTGGCTTGAAGACATAAATATAGAAATTAAAGGAATTCCGACCGGGCTACAAGCTCTCTCAAAAGAATATTTTAAAGAGAGATGGCAAGGTTCTTCTTTCTGTATTTTAAGAGTTAAAGATTGGGAAAAGATTACTGCTGATAATGTTACTATTGAAGTTCCAAAAACTATGTGGTTTGTTAATGGTGGGTCTGTTTATGTAGCAAGACCAAAAGATAAAAATTATAAATTAGGGTCAGATAAATTTTATTTAGATTCAGACCATAAAATTGAAATTCCATCAGGTAAAGATGAAGAAATAATTGTACAAAAACCTTATAATCGTTGGTTTGATGAGTATGCTACTCCTTATCTAATTAGGAAGGGCATTTATAAAAATTGGTTAGCAATGAAAACTTTAATGGATAAATCCGATGAAGTTATTTCAAAAATTTTACCCTACTTATTTTTAATTCAAAAAGGTACTGAAAATTTATTTATTCAGGGTGAAGTTAATTATTCTGATGAAGAATTAAAAGAATTGACAGAAAACTTTAAAGAACAGGTTCAAAAATATAGAAGTGAAAAAGGAAAGGTACCAACTAATGCAATTCCTTTTGATACAAAATATGAACATTTAATTCCTGATTTAAGTAAAATTCTAAAAGAAGAATTATATCGCCAGGGTTATCGTTCGATTCTGGCCGGTCTAGGATTTATTGACATGTTAGAAATTACTCCTTCAAGACAAGAATCAAGAATGAATCCTAAAGCATTTATATCTGAAATTAATGAAGGAGTTACTGGATTCAAACAAATTTTATTAGAAGCAATTTATTTAATAGAAGAAAGAAATAAAAACTCTCATAAAAAATTATTTAGTGATAAGGGTAAAATTCTTATTGTAAATAGTCCACTAAGAATTAATGTTGAAAATCTATTAGCAGATTTGAGAAGTGGTTATGACAGAGGGGTTTTAAGTTATGAATCATACATTGAGGTACTTGGACTTGATTATACTACAGAGAAAGAACGAAGACTAAAAGAAGCAAAATCTGGAGAAGAAGAATTATTCTATCCTAGAGTAATTACAAATCAGGAAGATAAAGGAATAGATATAGTTACTAAAAAACCCAAAACTAATAAGCAAGAAAATTTAGAAGATGAAGATAAAAACCCAGGGTCTCCAGAAACTAAGAATTTTAAAAATGCAGGAATAGAAGATGACTTAGAAATTGCTCCTTACACAGAACAGAATCATCCAAAATATCTCGATAAATACCCTAAAGATGCAAGAGATTTGTGGATAAGAGTTTTTAACGAATCACTACCAAAAGGAGAAGGTTACGCCTTCCCCGTAGCATGGTCGGCAATGAAGAGATTTTTAAAAAAGAATTATACAAAACAACCAGATGGAACTTATAAAAAGAAAGAATAATGAAAAATTATAGTTATTCTAAAAATAAATATTGTAAATGTGGTAAATTAATAAGTAATTATGCTATTCGTTGTAAAAAATGTGCAGCAAATGAAAGAACTAAAACACCAGAAAAATGTTCTAGATATGTAGATGGTCGTTCTTTAAAAAAATATTATTGTAAATGTGGAAAAGAAATAACTTATCCAAATAAAGGATGTATGATTTGCTCTAAAATTGGAAAAAATAATCCCTTTTATGGTAAACATCATACGGAAAAAACAAAGAAAAAATTAAGTAAATTGAGAATTAAATCTCAATTATCAGAGGGAGATAAAAATCCAAATTGGCGTGGTGGAACTGAAAATTTTCCATATCCATTTGAATTTAATAAACAACTTAAAGAATCTATTCGTAAACGAGATAATTTTACTTGTCAAAATTGTGGCATGACCGAAGAAGAACATTTAATAGTTATAGGAATAGAATTACATGTTCACCACATAGATTACAACAAACAAAATTGTAAAAAAGATAATCTCATAACTTTATGTAATTCGTGTAATTCAAGAGCAAATTTTAATCGTAATTATTGGTTAAATTATTATCAAGAAAAATTATTGCAATTGGGGGTATTATAATGGAAAATAAAAAACTTATAGCAGAAGCATTATTAGAAATAGCAAAAAATTCTTCAACTACTATTATTGAAGTAGCAGAAGATAAAGAACTTATCGAAGCTGCTCAAAAAATAGGTATTGTATTACCATCTCCCGATTTAGCGGTATTAAAAACAGTTTATGCTGAGATTGATAAGGTTAACCGCAATGGTGTTGTATTACCTAGAAATGCAGTAGAAAAAGGATTACCTACTCTTATAGGTAAACAAATTAATTGGGAACATGAAGGTTCTGGCAGAATTTGTGGGTATACTATTGATGCAAAAATAAACGATGATAAAATAGAAATAATTGGAGTAGTTTTTAAATCTTTATTTCCAGAAGAGATGGATTTAGTTAAAGAAAAATTTGCAGATAAAAAATTAGCAGTTTCTTTTGAAATATGGAATCGAAATCCAGAAGATGGAAAATCTGTTGTTCATGAACTAGAAAATGGTTTTCATGCTATAGACCCAATTATTTTTCATGGTACAGGACTTTTAATGACAAATCAACCAGCCTGTCCAAAAGCATTTGTATATAAACTTTTAGCAAAAAAAGAAATTGAAGAAGCAGAAAAAATAGTAGATAAAATCTTTAGCGAAGATTTGATTTATGCCCAAATGGCTATCGAAGAGCCCAAATGTAAAGGATGTAATCCTTGTACATGCGAAAAAGATAAGGAGGTAATTATTGTGGAAGAAATAAAGTTAGAAGAATCAAAAGAACGTCTTTGTCCTGAATGTAAACAACCATTAAAGGATGAGGAAAAAGATTTATGTTCAGAATGTTTAAAGAAAAAAGAACAATCTTCCGAGACCCAGGCTGAAGTGAAACCAGAGGAAACCAAGACCGAAGAGAAATCTGAAGTCGCTGAAACGAAACCTGAAGAAATTAAAGCCGAAGAAACGAAGGAAGAAGTTATTGTAGAAGAGAAAAAAGAAGAAGCAACAACCATTACAGTTACTCAAGAAAAAACTACAGTAGATGAGATTAAACCAGAAGGTGAAATCATAAGTACAGTAGAAAAAATTGAGACATTAACTGTAAATGATGAAGGAAAAGAAGTTCAAAAAGTAGAAACAGAAATAAAAACAGTTGTAACTTATACTCTAGTAGAAATGGAGCAAAAAGTCCAAGAAGCTAAAGTAGAATTACAAAAAATAGTCGAAGAAAAAGATAAAGAAATTACACAATTAAAACAAGAACTTGGTACAAAAGACCAAGAGATTGCGGATTTAAAAAATCCTAAAGTTGAAGAGAAAAAAGAAAAAGAAATGACAGTTGGTGCTGTCGAAGGTGAGAAAGAAAGTGAATTAAAAAGGCAAGCAAAAAATGTTAATGACATAATTGCTACCAGAAATAAATAATAAATTCCTCAGATAAAGGAATAAGTAAAAGCCATAAGGCAAACTTAAAAGAAAAAGATAGTAACAAAGATGAACCAAAGGAGTAATAATATGGAACGAAAAGATGTTATTGAAAGAGCTTATCAGCTCATTAATGAGCCGATAGACCCTAATTTAAGATGCCCAGTAGAGTTAATGGATATAGTTAATTATAAAGAATCTGAAGCTGGCGAAACAGTTGAATATTTTGCTTCACCTGCACAGGATAGAGGCGTAGATGCTATCTATACTGCGGATGCTGCCGGTAGTCTTACTTATGTTAAAGTTCCTCTAAAGTCAGTAGCTGCTCTTACTTTTGCTGGTTTACAGTCAAAGATGGAAACAGTATTGATTGACGAGATTTTAAATTCTAAAGACCAATCAGCTTTAGCACAAAAGAAAAATGCTATAATTCGTGCTATGGACGCTGAAGAAGTCCGTAGAATTTTAAATCTTTGTTTTGTAGTTTCTCAAAAGATTACTAAAGTTGCTGGCGAAGACATTCTTGATGTTATTATAAGAATGAAACAGCTAGTTTCTGATTATGCGACCGACTACATTTTATTGGTATCTTCTGATGTTATGGACGCTATCGAAACTTATGATAAAGATAACGTAACTAATTTTCATTATAAAATGGAAATTAGAGAAGAGTTAGCAAAGTTTGGTATTACAAAAATAGTAAAAGTTCTCGGCAATTCCCATTTAGATGAAGCTGATACAGCAGTTTTAGCTGCTGGAAAGGCAATTTTAATTGGTCGTAATTCTTCTTTAGTTGCTGGTAAACCTATTACTTTCTTACGTAGAAAATTCGAGAAAGAAATTGCTGAACTTAGTGGTGCTGCCGAAGGTGCTGTTCGTTTAATTGACGTAGCAAAGACCCCAACAGTTATTAACGCTGCTGGAAAAAATACATTAGGTTATGGTTGTTTTGGTTATGAATCTATAATTGCTGTTAATCTTAACTATAGAGCTATTTCCTATAGTGAAAATATTCTTGCAGTTATAGTTCCTTAAATTGATATAAAGGGTGGGGACAAATCGTCCCCTCCCCCAAAAGATTATATCATTAAAGAAAGGTTGTGTAAGAAATGTATAAAGATAAAAACTATATGAAAAAATATCGAATAATTCATAAAGAACAGATAAAAGAAAAAGTAAAAGAATATCATAAAATACATAAAGAAGAAATTAAGAAACAACGAAGAGAATACATTTTAAAAAATAAAAGAGAAATTAACAAAAAACACAATTATTATCTAAAAAATTATAATTATAATAAAAGAAAAACAAATATATGTTTTAAATTATTAGTTAATTTAAGAACGAGAATTTGGTTTGCATTAAAAAGAAATATAAAATCTTTAAAAACAATAGAATTAATTGGTTGTTCTTTAGAATTTTTGCGGAAACATTTAGAATCTCAATTTAAAGAAGGAATGTCTTGGTCAAATTATGGTAAATGGCACATAGACCATATTAAACCCTGTGCTTCTTTTGATTTATCTAAACGTGAACAACAAAGAAAATGTTTCCATTATAAAAATTTACAACCTTTATGGGCAGAAGATAATTTAAAGAAAGGTAGAAAATAATGATTGTTCGTTTATTAAAAAAGAATTCGGTTGATGTTTACGAGTTTCTTTCTCGTATAAATGACCGATATGAAGATACATACATAACGGTAAATAAAGAGAGAAAATTCTTAAAGAAAGATTGGTCTTTGATAGAAAAAGTTTTAGAGAAACAAGAAGTACATGGTTTATTTCAGAATGGATTAAAAGCCATAATGATTATATTTAAAGAAAAGGGATTTCGTCCTTATGTAAAGTTATTATCTGAAAATTCAAAATATACAATTGATATGCTTAAATTTTTAAAGTGGAATTTTTTTGAGAAAGATTTATATATGAAATTAAAAAAAGAAAATCCACTTTCTGAACAGATAAAAAAAACAGGATTTGTAATGATTGGTAATAGAGGTAGAGAATTATTATTTTATAAAAAAGGAATGAAACAATTATTTGAAATTATACCGAAAGATGATTATTTGATAGATGAAGAACACAGACTTTATTAGGAGAATAAAATGGATGACGTAATTTTAGCAGTAAGAGATTTAATAGGTGATAATCTTATCACTACAGGAAGAGATGTATATACATACGAATCTATCGTTTCATCTAAAATATTTACATTAACTGAAGTAAATATAACCGCAAGTACTATTGTTGTTAAAAAGAATGGCTCTGTTTGGGCTGCAAGTAATTATTCTTTTAATGCAGGTACATGTGAACTTACAGTAACAGGAACTTTAACTGCTGGCGATTCATTATTAGTAACCTATAGTTTTTATCAAAAATATTCAGATACAGAATTACAAGGACAGATTAGAAGTGCAATAAGTTATCTAGTTGTAGAAAAATATGGATGTTTTGCAGTAAAACCGCCAGATATAATTTTTCCAACACCAACACAATCTGAAGTTTATCTTATTGCAGTTGTTGCTTCTATTCTTATTAAAGGTGATGTAGTTGGTTATCGAACACCAGAATTAACTATATCCTTTGAAAGAGGAGATAGTAAAGAAAAAAAGATTAAAAAATTTGTCAGACAGTATAAAAAAGCATACGGTTATTTAACATACATAGACCCAAGTGAAACAATAGTTAATGAGGATGACGAAGTTATAGGGGAATAGAATGGAGAAGAGAATCGATATTTTTAATCTTTTAAAAAATGAAGGTCAACTTGTAACTCTTCAAGTTTATGCAGCTAAAGAGACTCAAGAAGACCCCTATGAAAAGAATAAATCATTAACTTATCTAAATCCTCTTCCTATTAAAGGTTTGGTTAGACAAGTCTCATTCGAGGCTCTCCATTGGAAATACTTTGGTTTGATTCCTGTGGGTTCAATCGAAGTAATTGCCGAGAAGAAATATCTCACTCTTTTTAGAACCGCAGATAAAATAAAATGTGGCGATAATTATTTTAAGACATGGAAAGAAGATAGTCATGGATTTGCTATACTAGAAAGACAAGATTATGTAGTTGTAATTTTAGCAAAGAAGGTAGACTAATATGCCTTATAAAGACCTAAAAAAACAAAAAGAATATAATAAAAAATATTATCAAGATAAAAAAATTACAATTGCTAAACAAAAACATAATTATTATTTAAAAAATAAAAATAAAATATTAGAATGTACTAAACAACAAAGAAAAATTTATAGAGATATACATAAAGAAGAAATGAAAGAATACCATAAAAAATATTATTTAGAACATAAAGAAGAGATAAGAAAATATTTAAAAAAATATAATAAATTATATAAAAAAGAAATAAGAATACAAAAAGCCGAATATACTAGGAATAGACGTAAAAGTGATGTAGGTTTTAGATTAACAAATAATTTAAGAAATAGAATTGGGCAAGTATTAAAGAAAAAATTCAAATCTGACCATACTTTTAAATTACTTGGTTGTCCTCTAGATTTTTTTATAAATTATTACGAATCTAAATTTAGTGAAGGTATGTCTTGGGAAAAGGTAATGAATGGTAAAATTCATTGCGACCACATAAAACCTTGTACGAGTTTTGATTTGAGTAAGGAAGAAGAACAACGTAAATGTTTTCATTACACTAACCTCCAGCCCTTATGGGCAAGAGAGAATTTAAGTAAAGGAAGTAAATTAGAATGATAAAAATAACTATTGATTGGAGAGATGGGAAAAAATTCGATAATTTGATACGTTATATAGAAAATAATTTGGTCTATGCTGAGGCACAAGAATCAGTTCGTGTTCTCGGTCATCATTGTGCTGATAATATGAAAGAAACTATAAATACTGAAAGAAGAAATCCAACAAGACCAGACCATAAATTAGAAAATGCAATTATTGCGGAAACTTTGAGTACAACAGGTGGAGTAGAGGTAGGTATTGGAAAAATTTCTACATTAATAGCAGAAGCACCTTATTTTGAATTGATAGATGTTGGTGGCACTTATGTAACTAAAAAAACTCATGTAGTACCTACAACTTATTTTGCAGACCCAGGTTCTGGATTTGTTACTTTTAAAGAAGGAAGTGTACATACAATTACTGGAATAGATTATGTAGGAAAAGCGATACGTAACCTTGACAATGAACTTCGCATTATGATGGAAAAATGGGGAACAGAATTTATAGGAAATATGAAAAAAGCAAGTGAAGGTCATTTTGGTTCTACTTTTATAAAAGCATGGGGTACAAGAGTTACGTTTAAACCAGAAGGAAAACATGGAGCTAATTAATGTATAGAATAAGTAGAAATATCGAAGCGTCATTAATAGACCGAATAACAACAGATTTAGCAGCAGATGGTTGGAGTGGTCTTAGAATAGAAAAATCTTTTGCTGAAGTATATAAAGGTACATTGCCTTGTATCTGTATAAATGCTTTAGAAATAAGACCTGAAAAATTGGAAATAGGAAACAAAAGAAATTTAAAATATTTTACAGTTAATATCAGAATTTTCGCTACTTCAGATGGTCAAAGATTAGATTTATCTGATTGGTTACTCGATAAATTAGAAGATGATACAGATTATTATTCTTATACAATTACTGGTGGTATAGTATCTGCTAAAGTTTTAACAGGAAGAATAGTTATAACAAATTTTTTTGATGACCGTAAAGAATTAGTTAATACAGAAATACTTGAAAAAGAAGACCGTTATCGTCATTTACTTTCTTTTGAGACAATAGTCGCACAATAGGAGATAATTATGAATTGGTTATCTTATTTAGGAATAGGTTTTTCAGTTTTAACAGCAATCATTAACGTTACTGTTTTAATAGCAATGAAATTTAATGATTTACGTCATGTTCAAGCAGAATTAGAAGAAATAAAAACTAATCAACTTCGAACTGATGAAAAATTAGACAAAATTTCAGAACGAGTGAGTAAAATCGAAGGTAGATTACAATAAAAGATAAGTTTTTTGTATGGAAAAATTAGATAAGTACGATGAAGAATTAAATCTTTCTATGAAGAGAAAGATAACCCAATCACAGTTCAAATCAAAGGAGGATTAAAACTATGATTCACGCAAAAATGTGTAAGCCGAGGGCATTTCCTTGGAATTCAGCAAGAGTTCCAGAGCAAATTGACCGCCTCCAAAATATTACTGGAGACCAAACCCTCAATAGAGAAAAGGTATATGAAATAGGTAGAGTTGGTCGCCTGGGATTTAAAAAAGGAGTTCCTTCTTTTGCGTATTCTGCAACTCAGTTTGAATATGGTTCAATGGCGTTTTTTTATGATTTAGCCAATAAAGCTACGCCAGGTGGAGCACCTTATGATGTGGATTTAGATGATTTAGTAGAGACACAATGTGATATTGCTGCATTTTTAACAGATGATAATGCTACTTTTAGAGGAACAATTTGGTTTCCTGGATTGAGAGTTAATGGATTTTCTATTAATATCGCAGACCCAGATGCAACTATTGAAAGAAGTTTTGACCTCATTGGTGAAGATTATAAAATGATAGATAGTAACTATCTTTCTTATGAAACAGCTACTGCTGCTGGAGCAACTACAGTAATTGTATTAGACCCAGTTCCAATTCTGTATACTGCTACAGATTATATTTTTAGAGTATTAAGAGTTCGTTCTGGTGTTGTTAGCGAATTAGAGGAAACTACGGATTGGACATTTGCAGCCCCTGCAACAGTAACAGTTACTGGTGGTGTAGTTGGAGACGTAATAAAGATTTATTACCCCTCTGCTACTGCTTATACAACTACATGGACTGATAATGATTCCGACCCAGATTTACTTTTAGCTGAATATGCTGAAATTAGATTAAAAGTTGGTACAGGTACAAGAATCTATCGTTTGCAGTCAGTTGGTATTGATGTAGCTTTTGACCGAGCAGATTATAAAGAAGTCGGTAATAGTGAAGTTGTGCAACGTGGTGTTAACAATAAAACAGTTACCGTAGCATTAAATAGATTTGCTGAAGATTTTGCACTTGAAGATATTTTGGCAAGTGATACTATTTATCCTTATATTGACCCTCGTAATTTTGCCGAAGACATTCAGATGCAAGTAAAGATTTATAGTGAAAAAGCCCATACAAACTTTAAGATTGGTTATTTAATTACTGGACTTTCTCCTACTACAATTGGTGCAACTCAAGATGTTGAGGCTTATCAGCAAAGAACATGTAATTTGGAATCAGACAATTTAAAAATTAGCGACCACGAAACTGAAATAGCATTTGCATAATAGAATAAAAGAGGGAGTCTCAGGATTTATTCTGAGCTCCTTCCCAGCTGGGATAGCTCAACAGGCAGAGCAAGACTTTTGTAAAGTCGAGGTTGGGGGTTCGATTCCTCTTCTCAGCTCCAAATGTAACACAAGTACGGTAAGGCATAATTTAAGAAAACACGCAAGGGATAAGCCTTTCACCGTATATGGAGAAAGTAACTTATCCCTTTTTGCTAAGGAGAATAAATATGGATGCAAAATTAAAAATTTCTGAAGAAACACTTAATCAGATAATTGACCAAGAGGCTCGTAAGACTGTTGGGATTATCTTGAAGAGATATGAATTTATTGAAGATAAAGAAGTCTTAAAAAGAGAGATTAAAGAAATTTTATACGAGGCTTTTAGAAATTTACGTGATATGATTAGAATAAATGGTAAGGAAGGAATAAGTTTAACTAACACAAAGTAAGGGGGATTAAAATGGAAGACAGATTACAGGATGCTAAAAAAATAGTTGAAGATATGGCTAAAGAAACTGAATTAAGTAGGATAGAGGAACTTATAAAAGACAACAGAATTACATTTGATTATAAAGAAAAGAAGTACAGGGTTAGATTATTAAATTTAGCAGAAAAACAAGAATTGGATGAATTAAGAAGAAAATATTTTGGGAGATTACTTAAAGATAAAGATGTTCTTCTTGAAAAAGATTTAATTATTCAATATAAAGAAAGAGGAATGGATATTGAAGAAATAGACGACCAAATAAAGAAATTAAATGCTGAAGATTTAGATTTACAAGTAAAGTTGGGAGAATCTATTTCGAAAAATGAAGGCGAAGCAATTCTTAAAAGTTATAAAGAACAAATTGAAGAATTAAGAGCTAAAAAACAAATCTTAAATACTCAAAAAAATCTTTTATTACAATTTAGTCTTGAAAATTCTCTTTTAAATTATGTTGCTCAAGTAATTACGTATCTTTCATTAGATATGAAAAAAGATGATAAATGGCAAAGAATGTTTGATTCTTTAGATGCTTTTCAAACTTATGAAGATGGAGAATTAATTAATAAAGCAGGAAGTTATTCGATGCTTCTTCAATATATTTAAAATGACTATTTATTCAAAATTAAGAGAACTGGCAAAATCAATTAGAGCACAAAATCTCTTCGTAGCTGCAAAAGAGATTAATGGAATTCGTTTATTTCGTAATAGTTTTGATTTTTCAAAAATTCAAGAGATTTATTTATCTCATTTATATAACTATGATTCAATAAATAGAGATATTATTTTAGACAATATAAGTAAACATGTATTTGATTCTGAAATTTATGAAGATTCATATTTGCTTTGGAAAAGAAAAAATACAAAAATTAAAAAAGATAATAAACAAAATGATGTAAATTTAGTTACGGGAAGACATATCAATTTCCCGAAGAAGGTATAGTATGGCTGGTGGAGATTTTTTAGCTAAAATTAAATTAGCATTGGAGGGTAAAGAAGCAGTAGTATCGGGTCTGCAACAGACCCAGCAAGCTGCCCAGCAACTCTCTAAAACAAAAGTTACGACAATCTTCGATAAAGAAGGTCTAGCTACTGGTAAACAAATAGAAGAAACATTTACTAAAATTAAAGATACTACCAAAAAAGCCACTCCTATGATTGAACAATTCGGAATGGCTATGAGAAGGGCTTTGATTGTTGCTCCCGTATGGATACTTTTACGTGGTGCTATGATGTCGGTTTTCCAGACTATTCAGAGCAATATTAAATTTTTAATAGATTTAGAAACAGCAATGACTAGAATAAAAATAGTCGGTAAAGGAACAGAAGATGAATATAAGAATTTACAAACTGCTTTAGTTGGTTTAGCTTATGCTTATGGAACAAGTGGTTCAGAAGCTGCTGAAGCAGCATTGATTTTTGCACAACAAGGTAGAACAGTTAAAGAAACTATAGAATTAACAAGAGCTGCTATGTTAGCTTCAAAAATTCTAGGTACCGATATAAAAACAGCAGTTAATGACATGACAGCAGCTATCGAGGGATTTAAATTAGGTATAGGAGATGCAACTTCAATTGTAGATAAATGGATTAATGTAGAAAGACAATTTGCTGTAACTTCTAAAGATTTGGCAGATGCTACTAAGGTGGCCGGTGCTTCGGCTAATCAGTTAGGAATTAGTATATCCGATTTTTTAGGAGATGTAACAGCTATAGTTGAAGTTACTAGAAAAAGCGGTCAAGAAGCTGCTAGAGGATTATCTTTTATTTATGCAAGATTATTAACATCTGGTAAAAAAACTATTGAACAAATAGCTAAAGTACCATTTTATTTAGATGCTACAGGAGAAGCTACGAATACAGTTGGAACACAAATGCGTAGTATATCTGATATTTTAGGGGATTTAGCTGGAAAATGGGAAACCTTAACTACACAAGAAAAATTACAAATTGCAACATCATTGGGTAGTAAACGACAAATGGTATCTTTATATGCTTTAATGCAAAACTATACCGCTTCTCTTGATGCTAGAATCGCATCTTTGACTTCAGCAGGAGCAGCCGAAAAAGCATTTGCATTAATTCAAGATACAACAGCAATTAAATTACAGCGAGTTGGAGCTGCCTGGAATGTATTAACTACCGCTATAGGGGATACTTCGGGATTCAAAGCAGCTTTATCTTTATTTGATAAAATGATAATTAATTTTGCTGCTCTTATCAATTATGAAAAAGCATATGGAGCACTTTATACTAGAGAAATTAATAAAATACAATTAGCAAATGAAACAAGATTAAGTGAAGTAAAATCCATAGAAGAATTAATATCTGTTAGAGATAAATTATCAAAGGCTCCACAAACATCAGAAAATATAGAAAGATTAAAGAAAGTACAAGCTGCTATAGATGCTGTAACTACAAAGGAACCAAGAATTAGAGTAGCAATAGAAACTGGAACTCCAGCAGAATTAAAACAAGCTATAGAAGATAGACTTAATGAAATAAGTCTACAAAAAATTAGATTAAATGTTAGTCTAGAATTCGAACCAAAAATTGCAGCAGTTGAAAAAGAAATTAACGATTTACAGGGAAAACTAAAATGGACGGGTGGAACCGATGCAGTAGAATTAAGGGGAAAATTAGCAAAAAAAGAAAAAGAAATAAAAAAATTATATGAAGACCAAACAAAAGCAATCGATGAACAATATATAATTCAAAAAGGTCAAGATACCGCTAAAAAAATATTAATAGACGGTCTTGAAGAAGAAGAATCTTTATCTACTGATTTAACAGATGCAGAAAAAGAACATTTAAGTATAGAAAAAGAATTATTAAAATTTCGTTTTGATAATGCCGATGCATTAGAAACTCAAGTTCAAAAAGAAATAGAATTAGTTACACAATCTAAAAATATATATGAAGCTCATGCAAAAAATTTAAAATTAGAAGAATTAAGTATTAAATTATTGGATGTTAAACTACAAAAAAGAAAACAAGAAGAAGATTCTCTTAGAAATTTGGTTATGCAATATGATAAAGCAGACATATTTGATAAATCAAGAATCAAAAGAGCAACCGAATTATTAAAACTTTCACCTATAGAATTAGGAAGAACATACGAAAATGATGTATATGATAAAAATATAATTATAGATTATTGGAATTCTTTTTCGGCAGAAGGAAAAAGAGCAATTGAAGAAGTACAAGCAAGATTAAGTGATATATCTATTTCTGGAAAAACCGATTTTGATTTACAATTAGAAGCAATAACTAGATTACAAGATTTACTTAAAACAGGTAATCCTCTTCAAGGAGCACAGGGTATCAATCCAACAACCATCACTAATTATGGTGCTCAAAATGTTAATATAAGTGTAGATGCTGGTGGTATGTCAACAGCAGAAGAAGTTACAAATTTAATTAACAAAATGATAAATGAAAAATTAATGGCAGATGAATCTTTTATCAATGCTTTTGTAAAAAGAATAAGTCCTAAGATTTAAGGAGAAATAATATGGCGAGTTATACTGTACAAGTAGTTTTCTATGATGGAACCAATACATATACCTTTCCTATAGTTCAATCTGTTTCCGACCCTACAGAAGGTATGAAAGCTACAGTTATTGAAGGAACAAGAGGAAATGGTAGTATAGTGATTCCTGGTGGTAAAAAAAGTCAAGAAATAACAGTTAAAGGTATTATACTTGATAACGATGGTTATCTTGACATTACTACTGCAATGGATGATATGCGTTCAAAGGTAACAACTAATGCAGCTATACTCACTATTAGGCATTGGTCGGGTTCTGCTTGGGTAGATGATAGAGTTTGGAATGTTAGAAGAATAAATGAAATAGAATTTGGAGATAGTATGAGAATAAATAATATAGACTATACTGTGAATTTTTTAGTTATTGCATACTAATAAGGAGGAAATAAATGGCTACCGCATTACTAGTAAGAGTTAATTATGTAGACCCAGATGTAGCTTATACTGTAACACCTGGAGACTACATTACTATGGATTTAACTAACGATTATTTGATTTGGTCAAAATTATTAGCAGACCTTATGACACATGAACCTACATCTGATGAATTAAATGCTGCTGCCGAAATAATTGACCCATCATTACCAGTAACAGTTGCAAAATGTTTACTTATGGATTATAGTCATGATGTTGGTGGTTCTATTTACACCCATAAGATAATTAAAGATAACCTTATTGACTTAGATAATTTACGTTATGTATTTTGTTTTAGTTTTGATGGTGCTACAGCAACAGAACCTCAGTTAGAAGCATGGGATACTTCTGCACATAGTACTTATGCAAAGCATGTATTAGGGGCAGGAGTGCCAGCAAATTCAATGATGAAAGGAGTATGTACCACAACTACCCTTCCTGGTGCAGGATGGGCAGGAACAGCATTGGCCGGGGCAAGTAATGTACTTCTATTGAATTTTGGCGGTGGAGCATTAGGTGGAGCAGCCGATTTATATGCAAATCTAAAGGCAGTTCTTCCAGCAGCGTATTCAACTCCTGCTGCGGAAACATTTGTTTTAACTTGTCGTTATACTTATTTTTAGAAAGGAGAAATAAATGGATTTATATCAGATAGTTTTTGAAGATAATACAACATTTTCTGGAGGAACACTAGAAAATACTGAGTGGCTAGAAATTCCTGATAAAAAGATTAGGTCTATTTTTTATTCTATCCCGACTAAAGATATGTTATGTTTAGCAGGATTTAAAAGAATATATCATTATTGCGAGGTAGCACTAGACTTAAATGGTTCTGAATCTGGAAAAAAGAAAATAGAATTTACTTATTTAATAATTGAAAGAAGTAATAAATATATTCAGTATAGAATAAATCAAATTAATTTTGGCGTGGAAATTAATATTTTGACTAAAGAATCTGATTACATTAAAAAATTAAACCCTATCGGATGGAAAATTGGAAATGACTGATAAAAGAAAACGATATTTGAAAAAATATAGACTATCTCATAAAAAAGAAATACAAAAATACCGTTTAATTAATCATGAGAAGATAGTACAGGTGCAGAAAATATGGTATTATGCTCATAAAGAACATTGTTCTAAAAAAATGAAAGAATGGTACAAATTTCATAAAAATGAGATAAAACAAAAAGTTAAACAATACGCAAAATTGCATAAAAAAGAACGTAATTTGTATCTTAATAATCGTAGAAAAATAGATATTAATTTTAAAATTTCAATGTATTTAAGAAAAAGAATGTATGAAGTTTTAAGAGGCAATCCCAAATTATCTACTACTATGAAATTGATAAATTGTTCTATTGAGAAATTAAAACAACATTTAGCTAAAAAATTTTATAATAGAAAAGATGGATTAATAATGGCATTTGAAAATTATGGTCTCTGGCATATTGACCATATAAAACCTTGCTGTACATTTAATTTAAGTAAAAAGAGTGAACAAAAGAAATGTTTTAATTATAAAAATTTGAGACCTCTCTGGGCTAAAGATAATTTGTCAAGACCAAAAAGAGGAGAATAAAATGATTAAAAGATTTGAATTTATCGAAAGAACACTTTATTTGATTAGAAAACTGCTTGAAGAACATCTTCCAGAAGAAGCAATCTTCGATGAGATGGTCAATAAAAGAGATAAATTGTTACAAAAATTTATAAAATAAGGAGGTTAATCTATGCCAGCTACACACGAGTTCTCAGAAAGTAATGGTGCAGAGGTAGTTCACGATTCGATTGCGAACTTGAATTTTGGGAGTAATGATTCTTATGAATTGAACACCACTACATACCCAATTACAAGGAGCAACTCATCTTTTGAAAAATATCTTCGTTGTAAATTTAGTGATTCTTTTACTGAAATTTCAAACATGAAATTTTGGAGAAGTGATGTTTTAGGTTATAAAACAGGAGAAACATTAAAGGCAGCAGCTAATGTTGCTTTTGCAACTCCATCTGCAACACCCAATGCAGATTCTGATATACCATTAGTTGTTGGTTCAGCATTAGCGATTCAATCAGCAGCAGGAACTACAACAATTACTGCTCCAGGTTATACAAAATACCTGAGACTTCAATTACGAACGACTGGAAGTACACCTAGCGGTTCAGTTTTTCAAAAAACACTTTGTTTTCAATATGACGAAATTTAAAAAGGAGTAATAAATGCCTAATCCAATAGACATAAATATTAATAGTGGAAACAATTCAATGGATTCACTATCTTTTCATTGGAACGCAATTTTCAAAGATGGTACCCATATTTTTCAATTTGACAAAGATGGTATAGAACATAAATTCAAAGAAATACAAGAAAAATTTAATGATTTAGTTTATTTTAATTTAACAAACAATAATGGTAAGATGTTTAGTGTAAACTTAACAAACGGACTTATTGGTTATAATAGATTAGAATTTCCTTATATAGAAACAGAGCAAAAAAAAGAAAATATTAGACTTATTTATTTTCGTAGGCACAGAGTAACATTAACAGAAGCAGGAAAAGAAGTTTCACACACAATAACATATCATCTTGGTTTACAATGGAATGATAACTTAGGAAGTAATCAGAAAACAATACTTAAAATAGATGAACAAGGAAATTTTATAATAACAAATAATTAATAAGGAGAAAATAAAATGGCACATTTAATTGATAACGATGCATTACTTTTAGGAGCTAATGTATCAGATTTTGGTGCTCGTCATATTGTTAGATTAAGCGAAGAAGAAGTAAGAACTATACACATTAATGATAGTGGTAATTTAGAAGTTCATAAATCTACAGATAGTGGTGTAAATTGGACTTTGATGACTACATTCACTCCAGTTAGTGGGTCATTACGTTATCCATCTATCTGCAAATATGATTCAGTTACTTTTATAGTAGCTTGGGTAGAAGGGTCTGGAACTAATTATGATGTTAAAGTTCAAATGTGTGCTTCTGAAGTTTGGACAAGTATATTAACTTGGAGTTTTACAGATATTGGAGCTATTACATTTCCCATGCCAGCAATCACATTTAATAAAACCGTATCAGGGCGTTTACATATATTTGTACCCCATCATGCAACAACAAATATTGTTACTATAAAAAATAAATATACAGATAATTTTGGTGGATTGTGGACAAACGGAACAGATTATGCAGGTGGTACTCGAACTGCTGCCTGTTCAATTCATGATATAGCTTCTAGGTCTGATACTGGAGTAGTTACTATTGGATTTCGTAATTATGATTCTACTACTTATTATTTTAATCATTTTACTTCAGTCGGTGTATATTCTTCAACAACAACTAAAAGTATTAATGGTAGTGCTAATGGAGCAAGTTTTGGATACGATTCTACAAATACACTCCGATATGTTGTATTAGATAATCAATCATCTGGTACCATGCGAGTATGGGATGGAACTACCTGGGTTCCAACTTGCTTAGATGGTATGGTTGCTTTAGGAATAGATGGAGCAGATAATGTATATGTTTTTTATACAAAAACAACTGAAATATGTTATTATAAAAAATGGACAAAAATTGGAGCAACATGGGGTTCAGAAGTACAATTAACTACAGGAGACGGACAGAGAATTAAATGTGAACAAAATGCAATTCCTTCTAGTTCTTATTTACATTTAGTTTATTTCTCTGATTAGGAATAAATTATGGCTCAATTATTTTATCATGATACTTTAGTAGCATCTCCAGGACCATATAAATTTTATCATAGTACGGTTCCTCCTCAGCCAGATACTATTCAAAAAACTATTTTATCAGATGCTTTAATAATAATACAAGAAACTATCCTTTCTGATGCAAAAATAAAAGCAACAGATGTACAGAAGACTATAACATCTGATGCTACAATTTCATCTCCTTTTGCTACTATTCTTTCAGATGCAAAAATTAAAGCAATAGATTTGCAAGAAAATATACTCTCTGATGCATTAATCATAGATAGAATACAAGAAACTATTCTTTCCGATTCAAAAATTTTGGCTATTGGCGTTCAAAAAACTATTTTATCTAATGCCAAAATATGTATACAAGTTTTAGTTGATTTTATAAATAAAATTAATTTTGTTCAGCAAGTATTATCCAATGTTAATAATAAAGTAAATACTGTAATAAGAGTTCTTTCAGATGTTAATAATTTTATTAATACATGCAAATTAGTTATTTCTGATGTAGTAAATGATTTTAGAACTCAAAAATTAACTTTAAATAATGTAACTAATGATATAAGATTTATGCATAGTTGGCAAAAGAGTGTAACTGGAATTTTACAATCATTAGGAAAAGAATATATAAAAGTCTATATTGGTGGAGCAGAACAAACAGATGTGGATATTGATTCTATTAGTATTTCTAAAGACCTAGATACTTCTCATACTGCATTATTTGATTTAGGTCGGGCGTATGATGCAACAAAACCTGCAATGGAAGCAATAGTATTAATTAAATATCATATTTGGACTTTATTTTCTGGATATATTACTAATGTTGCCCCTGCTGAAGACCCAGAAAAAATAAGAATAAATTGTCAAGATGAATATTGGAAACAAAATAAATCCAATGTTTATTATCACATCGGACATAAACCAACTGATGATAAGGAACTTTATTATGAAACATTAGCATTGGCTTTAACAACTGAACATGGTTGGACTCCTGGAATGGGTAATTTTGTTCCAGAAACAATGGATAATTTTGCAGTTGGAAAATCAGATGCTATAAGTAATCTTATTCAAGAAATGGGGAATTATGGTTGGTTTTATGATATTGATGGTAGTAAAAAATTGTGGATTGCTGGAGACGGTTCGGTTATTGAATTAAAAAGACAAACATTGGGACAAAATATAAACCTTTATGATGTTATAAATCATTCTTTTGATGAATCGGTAGAAAATATTGTTAATAAATTAAGAGTACAAATGGGAAATAAAGTTATTCGTAAATTTGATTCTACAGGAGGAAGTAGAACTTATACAGGTTATAATTATAGTAGTTTTCAGGGTTATTTAACCCCAGCCTGGGGGTCATCTTATGAAAAACAAGCTGCTTTTTCATCAGATGGATATGGGTATGATTATCCAGAACCAGGTTACGAAAAAGAATATGGAGAAGTTTTCAAAAAATTTAACATACCATATTTAGATACTAATTTATCTTCTTGGAGTGATAGGTACCCTCCAAAAATAGAGATTCATAGTCCAGGAGGATATTATTATGTTTCTATTGGAGCAATAACAGAAGGATTTACTATAGATTATGAAAATAGAATATTAACTTTTAATCAACCAAAACCTTTATTTAGATATAACATTTACGGGGAATTAGTTTCAGTACGAGCTCCTTTAGTAAAACTATTTTTATGGAAAAAGAATTATTATACTTTTACAGAAGACCCAAGTGATAATCCAGAAACAGATGTATCAAATCCATTAATGTTCTTTACTGATAAAATGGGTACTTATCCAGATACAATTATTAAAGATTTAAATCTTTCTAGTTTGTCAATTCAAATCGGTGGAACTTATGTGGATAATGAAGGAGTTACCCAGATTATTCCGAGTTGGGATGATACCGAATTTGCACACGATGTTGCAAATTGGAATTTAAGTAAATCTTGTGATAAAAAAATAAAAGGAGTTATTAATATTACATTAGATGCATTATGTTTTTATGGGATAGATTTAACGAAAAGAATTTATATTGCAGGAATCACCGATGAAGCAATGAATATAACTTCAATTAACTACAATTTATCAAACTTTACTGTAAGTTTAACATTAGAAAATAATAGATATTGGAATAGAGTAGTCTCTTATCAGTCGCATGGAGAATAAGGAGTAATAAAATGTCTCTAAACACACGCATTGAAGAATTAGAAAATAAAATTATTGCCCTCGAAGCCAAAATTCAAGATTTATCCCAGAATACAGAAGAAAAAATACAAACACCCTATTCTATTGCTGGAGGAAATAAATCTAGCACAACTAACATGCCAATCGATGCTAAGACTGGATTGGGTGCTATTTTAGCTAATCATGTAATTTGGAATGATTCGGAAGGTTTTATTCCTCCTTTAAATGAAGAACCTGCTGAACCTAAAAAAGGTTATAATAAACATTCTCATTCCCGTTTTTCTGGTGGAGCATTGATTAAAGATTCATTAGAAATAGTAGAATATGTTTGGGGAAGTATTACTAACAAAGATAGCCAACAATTTTGGGTTACTCAACCTGCAATTAAAACAGAAGTTAATTCTAAAGGTCAAACAGTACAAAAAATAGGAAATTTAGATTTAGTTTTTAATCCAGACACATTAACCTGGGGAGTTACTGCCTTAGAAATAGATATTAAAAAATGTAATTTAGTAGAAAGAGATGAAGACGGTAATATAATTCATACTGCTCCTTTATGGAATGAAGACCAAACCAAAACTTCAATAATTTGGGATGAATCTTCCCAGACTTGGAGATTGTTAGCAGTTTATGCAGATGGAAATTAAAAATGGCTGATAAATGTCCTATTTGCTATAGAAATTTAGGAACATGGAAAAAAGACCCCATTCTATTACCGAATGGGGCTCCTTATGATTGGATTTCGAATACCGAATTAGTTTATGAACCTGATATTAATAATAGATGGTACAGGGGTGTTTATCAGATTTCTGAACCAGAAGTTCAAGAACTTCAAGATGCACTTAAAGTTTTAGAATTAGAAAATTTAGATATTGGAGACCGCACTACATTCTCACCTTTAAATACTTCAGGAAAATTTCAAATAACAGGAAAACATATTAAAGAAATGCGTGATTCTGTTGAAAAATTATTAGAGGCGATGGGAATCACTAAACCTGAATACTTTAATTATGATGAAGAAAATAATCATATCATTCATCCTAATGGAGACAAAGTAGAATGGATTGACCCAATTACTTCATCTACTGATTTAATAAAATTTCAAGTAAAAGGAATACACATAGAAGATTTAAGACATGTTATTACTAATAATTTCATTTATATTTGTGCTACAACAAATCCTGGTATTTATAAACTAGGTTCTGGAGATAGTTTACAAATAGTAGATTCTTATGTTAGGGCTGGGTCTAGTATAGCAATAGATAACAATTATATATATTTAATTTATCAAGATAATTCAAATGTTTATAAATGTAGTAAAGTAGATTGTTCTATTATTGATTCATGTTATGTACCTCCAGAAGCAGGATTTGGAACTAATAGGATGAGAGCACTATGTGTAGACGACAAATATATATGGTTATCGAGAGAAATTCCTTACGGAGGATATGGTAGTTATATTACACAAATTGATAAATTAACAATGACTATTGTGAATATTAGTATTTATTTTCAGACAAATCCTGCGTGGTGGATAGGAAGTGATAATAATTTTGTATATACAAATCGATGGGCTTCAGGTTCAGCCGGTCGTATAGAAAAAATTGATAAAATTACATATTCAGTAACCCCTTATATTTTAGAGGATTTATTTTATCCTGCACAAAATGTTACTTTTGGTTCTCTTGGAATAGATGAAAATTATTTTTATTTTATTGTAGTAATAAAACAAGCGACCAATCCCTGGGCATTTTTAAGAGCAAGATTATTATTGATTAATAGAACATTTACAACTCATACAGAGATAGATGTAGGAATTACACAAGACCCCTTAAGCGGTTGGTTTACCGATATTCTTGTTGATAATCAATATATTTATCTTTTATATAGTACAACAGGTAGTTCTAGTTCAGTAGAATTACGTGTAATTAAAAAAACCGATTATTCTATAGTATATACTACTACCACTATAGAGGGGCAGGTATTACATTTTGATGATATTTTGGGAGGTTTTGTTGGTGGTAAAATGGCTTCAGAATATTCTTATCGGAAACGATTAACTTTTTAATGCAGTTTTTAATTTTTTATTCTCTTTCCAAACAATCCTTCACAAAACATAATGTCCAATAAATTGCTTCTTTAATCTCTCTATAATTTACCGACCCACCGAATAATCTAAATTCAATTGTTTGATAATCATTTTTTGGTAAATGAGAAACATTAAGACTATAATACTTCTCATCTAAATAACCATATGCCTTAAAAGAAGTACGCAAATTATTTCTAAAAGAGTGTATTTCTTTTTCTGTTAATTTATGTAATTCACTTTTGGGTAATAATTTACAGGTTTCTTCAATACGTTCTTTAGAAACATGGAATTTTTTTGCTATAAATTTCTGTTTATGTACCCATTCTTTAATAATGGTTAAGATTTGTTTATCAGATAAATTTCTAACATTTATATGAATATGAAGTCCACAAGTATCTTTTGCTTTTCCTCTATAAACCCTAACTAAAGCCAATACCTCTTTAATCTGCATTAAATCTTCATTATTATAATAAAGATGATTAGGATTTTCTGGAGAAAGTTCAATACCATTATTTAAAGACCCGTCAGCCTTAATTTCCCACCCTTTGAGGGTTTTACCTCTATCAATGAGTTTATCGGCATCTATCTTGGCCGGCAACTCAACTTCTAGTTCTGGAGCATACCGAATCTTATGGATGTCGATTAACTTAATCTCTTTTTCTTGCGGTTTATTCTTCTTTTTCTTTCTCATATGGAATATTCCTCACTTCCCAGAATTTACGACTAACAATAGTTTCATCTTCTAATTTTATATCTAAATCATCCTCATAAATCTTAATTACTATTCCTTTTAATAGTTTATTATCATATTTAACTAACAACCATTTACCTATGTGCATAGTTCCTTTAGTTTTTGTTCTGATAATTTTTTAAATTCTTTAATTCTTTTACAATAGGTCTGATATTCTTCTGTAGACCGAGATTTAACTTTTTTAAAATGGTAATCCTCATTCCAGATAATTTGGTAACCTCTTTTTATACATTCTGTAAAAGCTAATTGATACTCATAAATCTTCATCTCTTTATCCCATAGATTAATTAGAAGATTTGTTTTAGCCAAAAAAATATCTTTTAACGCTATAGGTTCAATCTTTTTTAATTTAAAATTAATAATAATATTATCCAAAAATAAAGGTTCAAAATTATACATTTCTGTAAATTGAATACTATCAGGCATAACTAAACAATAAGGAATTTCTTTTTCTAATGCTTTCTGTACCAAGAAATTTCTTGCAGTTGATAATCCACAATCAAAAGCAAGTGGATAATACTCTAAAGGTATCTGAGATTTATAATAATCAATGGTTATATCTTTTTCTCTATCAACATATCCCTGGTCTGCAATTAAAACTATACAATCTTTTGTATAATTGTCTACAATTGTTTGTAGAGTTTTATAAAGTAGATTATCTCTTAAAAAAGTAGTAATCAAGATTGCTAGGTTATTCATAATCAATTGCCTTTAATATTTCCGCCAATACTTCATCAACTGTTATATTTGTCATACAGGGATTTTGTGGATTATTATAAGTTTGTAATGGGTCCAACGGGCATTTGCTTGTTGGATTTTTTGTTATCCAATCATAGACTTTATAACATGGTGAACATTTTAATGGTTTCCAAATATTTATATTATGTCCATAGCCAAAAACCATAGGATGTGTTGAACCCCATAAGATAATAGATGGTGTATAAGGAAGTAATGCTGTTGCATGATTAGAAAAACTATCTACTCCAAGATGTAATGTAGCTTTTTTTATTAATTGAATACTCTCAACCACACTTAATTTATCTCTCATATCGATAACACCTTCAAGAGCAAAATCTTTTTTTCCTATTTGTACTATATTATAATTAGATGGATATGATGTATTTATATAATTTACAATTTTCTGCCAATTTTTAATATCCCAGTTTTTATAAGGAGACCAACCAGCATTACAATGCAATGTGATTATTTTCTTTTTTGATGCTAAAAGTGAATTAAATTCTACATTATCTGAAGATTTAAATATCGGTTTAAATCCATAACTATAGAAATGGTCATCCAATCCGAGTTCTTTTCCAAAATACCATGTTAAATGATGTTTTAAAGGAACTTCTGAATAACCATATAGATTTTGTGCATTTGGTATTTTAATATCAAAATTAGAACTACTTCTTACTTCATCTATTGCTGAACTAATAAGAGGTAAATCTATCCATGTAGGGTCGCAATAATAGATTATTTTAGTATCAGGATTTAATTTTTTATATTTCTCAATAGCTTGAAGAGTCATTATAATATCCCCGATTGCCCCAGGTCTATTTAGATGTAACGTTTTTTGTTTATCCATTATTATTTCCTCTCCATGATTTTCTTTGCTAACAATTCATCTATTTTATCCATATAATCATTACGTTGTTGATTGCATAAATCAATTTTACGTTTAATTTCTCCAATATAACTTAAATCTACATCCTTACGTCTTGCTTCATCTTCGAGATTCCAAAGTTCTAAATTCTTCATTGCTAATCCAGAAATGGCTTCACCCAAAAGAACTGTCGGTGGAATACATCCAATATTCTTTCGGTCATTGTAGAGTTTTAGTTTTTCATCTTTTGGAACAACTTTATATTTTATAGAATTTAATAAAAAACTGTCTATCTCTTTTTTGAGACTTTCTTTCTGTTCTCTTAATATAGATAACTTATGGTTAAGTTCGTTATCACTAAATTTACTAGTCTTTTCATTTATCATCTTACAAAGAAAAAATTCCCTTATTTCTTTTATACTTAATTTATCAACCAAACTACCCAATGTTTCCATGTTAATTCTTCTCCATTTTTATTATAATTTCTTTTCTATAGGTCTAGGAATTAATATAAAGTCCTTATCTTCATTATAAATAGACCCATCTTTAAATAACTTTCCCAATTCCATGAATAAATTACGTAAATATTTTAAATTTTTCCAATCAATGATTACAAGAATTAAATAGGCAACCAATAATAATAATAGCCAACTAATCCGTTTTCTCATTTTTATATCCTCTTTTACACCACCCAGAATAAGCCTGATTAATTTCACCTATAGTAACAGGATAATAATTCCACATTTCTATGGATAGATTACAGATTACAGATTTTTTATCTAACTTTTTAAATTGCCATTTTTCATGTACATGACCACAATAATTGAATCTAAAGTCTTTTTTAGCAAATTTAGGATTGTGTGTTATATAAATTCTTCCTCCACCATAATTAATGACTACAGATTCAATTACAGTTTTTGTTGTATTATTATTATCATGATTTCCTCTAATAAATATAATATTTTTACACTTTAATTGATTTCTATAATAATCAAATGCTTTTTTGGGAGCCTCAGTAGCTTCAGAAGATTTAGTCATACAAAAATCTCCAAGAAAGAATACGGTATCATTTTCATCCACTCTAGCATTGAAGTTTTTAATAATGGTAGAATCCATCTCTTCTAAATTTTTAAAGGGACGTTTACAATAATCTCGAATTCTATCATGACCCAAATGAAAATCACTACAAAACCATATTTGCATTATTTTATCTCCTATTTTTTAGGATAAAGTATTTTATCTACAATACCATACTCCAATGCTTCTTCTGCAAACAACCATAACTGTCCATTTTTAATCTGAGTTAGTTGTCTTTTATTTAATTTGGTATATTTTGTTAACATTTTATTCATGTGTTTTTCTAATTTTATTAAATATCCTGCCTGGTCTTTTATGTTATTTATATTTCCTTGTAATAAATCTTGTGTAGAATGTTGCATCCAAAATCCATTGGGAGTAATAAATCGTTTTTTTCCTACAATGCTTATCATCGCAGCCATTGAACATGCTTCTCCAGAAATAATAGTATAAACGGGAGCTTCTATAGCTAAAATTGTATCTACAATAGACAGTCCATAGGTTACAAAACCTCCAGGACTATTTATTTCAAGAGAAATTGGTTCTTTTTTATCTAAATAATTCATTGCTCTTAATTTAGAACACACTATATCAGCACTACAATTATTTATTTCATCGTAAAGTAATATATAACGATGTTTATTAAGGATTTTATAATAAAATTCTTCATTGAAGCGGTCTCTTTTTTCACTAATTACTTCTTCTTTTGATTCTTCATCTTCATTACGATAAGATTTATTCATTTTTTCCCCCTTTTAGTTTATCTTCGCTAAATTTATTTCCTTTTTCTAAGTTATCTTTAGCCCACAACGGTTGAAGATTAGTATAATGAAAGCATCTGCACTGTTCCGATTTCTTACTCAAATCAAAAGAAGCACAGGGTTTAATATGGTCAATATGCCATTTGCCATAACTATCCCAACTCATACCTTGCTTAAATTGTTTTTCTAAATGTTGCTTTAATTGCTTAATAGAACAACCAACTAAATTCATAGTAGTAGATAATTTGGGGTTGCCTCTTAAAGCTCGGACTATTCTTGTTCTTAAATAATGACTTAACTTAAAGTGCAAATCATTTAAAAATCTATTTTTCCTTTCAATCTTAATATTTTTCTTGTTTTTTTGATGCCAAAGTTTTTTTCTTTCTTTTAATTCAATTTTATGAGTTAATCTATAATTTTTACCGTATTCTTTTCTATATTTTTTAATCTCTAAGATGTGTTTTAATTGATATATTTTACTTCGTTCCAATGATTTTTCTCTATTCTTTTTGTAATATTTAGCCCGATACAGTTTTTCTCTTTCTTTATGCTCAGAATGATATTTTCTAGAATATTCATTCCGTTCTTTTCTATGTGTTTTGCGATATTTATCTTGAGCTTTTTTATCGTACATTAATTTATCCTTTCAATTTATCAATACTAAATTGCATATTTTTCTTATTTTGAATTCTAACATCATTAGGAACATCGGGGGTTTTTTCTATTTTTTTGCAAAGTTCAATAGATTCGTTATAAAGATTAATCCAATAAGCAGCAATGCTCGCTTCAAAAAGAAGTACATATTCATAAGTAGGTCTGTCTACAAAAATTATATCATTGGGATAAGGTATTTCCATTCCTTTATTAGCAAATAAATATGCCTGTTGATATTCTCCTTTTTTTCTACATAAAGCAGCTAATCTCCATAATGGTTCTGCTCTAGAAGGTCTGTATTCCCATGCACTTAAATATGATACCTTTGCTGCTTCTATTTCTCCTAATAATTCGAAACATAATCCTATTTGATATTTAGAATAAAATACTTCTTCATCCCAACCTTTCATCTCTACTCTTTTATTAAACATTTCAATTGCTTCTTCGTATTTACCAACATCCCTAAGAGTATTGGCTAAATAAAAATGATATCTGGCATTATTAGGTTCATCTTTTATGCCTTGTTCTAATAAGGTTAAATCATATAATCCTTTAGGTCTGGCAGGACCATGCCTTTCGTGGTCAAAATATAAAGTAGTTAATTTACTACGTGTTTTTACGCCTTCAGCATACCAATATTCATGTACACATCCTACACTTTTCCATGCTAATCGATTACTAAATAATAGAGGATTATAAAAACTTGTACCAACCCATTTTATTATTATGTCATATTGGTCATCAATTAAATCTTTTTTATTAAATCCATTTAATCGAACCAAAAAATCTGCATCTAACATTATAGAATAATCAGCTTTATTTTTAGTCAACATTGCAACTTCACTTCTATTATATCCAAAATTTATCCATTGACGATGCACATATTCTCCAGGAATATTTTTTAATACCTCTTTAGCGATAATCTCAGTATCGTCTGTCGACCCTGTATCACATATTATCCAATAATCTATTATGGATTTTACAGACTCTAATGTTGCTTTAATATTTAGAGCTTCATTTTTTACTATCATTCCTAGACAAATAGTTTTTTCTTTACTCATTTTTTATCTCACATTCATAAATTATTGTACCATCTGGTTTTCGTTCTTTTTCTTTCCAGGGTAATGCATTTAACATATGGTCCAAATCTCTTCCATCCATATTCATTTCTTGAAATTTATTATATAATTCTAAGAAGAAGTTATTCATATTTTTTAATTGTTTTAGTATAATTATTATAAACAATAGTATTATCAGGAACATCTTTTGTAATAACAGTTCCTGCTCCTATAAGAACATTTTTACCTATTCTTACAGGTAAAATAGTAGAATTAGACCCTATAGATGAGCCATTACCTATAAGAGTCTTTTCCATAATCCAATCTTTATTGTTAGCTTTCGGATGTTTATCATTCGTAAACATTACCCCATGTCCAATAAAAACATCATTACCTAATATTACTCCACCACAAATAAAAGAATGTGATTGTATTCTACAATCTTTACCTATAATAACTCCTCTAGTTATTTCAACAAAAGGACCTATAAAACTATTATTTCCTATTTCACATCCATATAAGTTAACTAAATTTGGATGTGGTATTTTTACATTTCTACCTAATTTACAATTTTTTATCATTTATTTTCTCCCCTGATTTATTTTGATGTTCAATATAAAGAGTACATTTTTCACAACAAGGAGCATCACTATCACATTCTACTTTTAAAATCGGACATATTTTCATTATCTTCTCCTTTATTTAATTTCTAATTTCTTAATTAATGGTAAACATAAAAATGAAGTAAATGCTGCAACTATAATTAATGGGTGTAATCCTATCTTTGGAAATAACCAGGCTCCTGTAATAGTAGAAGCAGTTCCAGCAAGGTTATTTATACTACATAATAAGGCAAAAGATGTTGCCTCTTTTCCTGTGATTGTACTTTCAGCCATCCACGCCATAACATTAAGAAAAATAAACATACCTACTAAACTAAATACGATTCCATAAATTATTGCAGTAACTGGAGTGAAGTAAAGATAGCAGAGGGTCGTAAAGGCTCCTAAAAATACTGAATAGAATAAACATTTCTTAATATTTATCTTTTTACCGTATTTCCAATATAGAATAGAACCTATAATGGATATAGATGATGTTACTGCTCCTAAAATTCCCATAAAAGTTCCCGACCAATGAAATGAATCTCTCTCAATAAAAAATAATGGGGTACCAAAACTCGGATTAAAATTATAAAGAAATAAAAATAAACATCCCACTAAGAATTTTTTATTAGTAAACAATTCTTTGTATGAATAGATTGTTTCTAAAATACGAATAGGTGTTCTATTCTGTGGTACAGTTGTTCTATATTTTAGTACAATTCCCATAATAATTAGATAAAAAGGAACTAAACATAAATATCCAAATTGATAATTAAAATAGTCGGCAACATATCCTCCAATAAGTCCTGCAATAATTCCTGCAATTGTTATGGATGTCCATTGTATACTTTGAATTCGACCACATTCATTTGCTTCTTTGCCTTCTACGCACATAATTCCATCTACAGCCACATCTCTTACTGCGGTAGTCCAACTTCCTATTGAAGCCAATAATATAATAATAGGTAAGGCAAGGAAAGGACTCAATCCTAAATAAAGACAGGTTAATAAACTTCCTAACAAAGAAACGATTATCCACTTCTTCTTAGTTAGATAATTATCGCATAAATACCCCCATAAAGGCTTAATTAACCATGCTAGACCAGTAATAGCCCCTAGATACATTATAACTGAAGGAGTAAGATGTAATTTCTCCTTTAAATAGAATGTTAGAGCCAAACCTGGCAGTCCTTCTATTCCCTGAGTAAAATAGACAGAAGAACTAAGTACAAATATCCAGAATAATTTTTTATTTATTTTCATTTTTCTTTTTATAATAATCTAAAGTAATGTTAATTATATTTTCTTTTAATTGTTCATTGATTGCACGATAAATCTCAATAGGTTTGTATCCCAAATTTATTAAATCTTGATAAATCATACTCAAATCTGGTTGTTTATTATTTCCTAATTTTAATTTAAGATATTCTTTTAAATTCATTTAATCCTCTCTATAAATTTAAGAAGTGTTTTAATAGGTATCCCGTTGGCTTTTCCTTTATCATCAAAAGCTGAATAAGCAATATCAAGATGAATCCAATTCTCAGGATAAGGTATAAACTGTTTTATAAACATCGCACCTTCACTAGTTCCTGCTTTTATTTTATCATTGGCATTTTTTATAGGTTGTTTTTTATAAAAATCTTGCATATAATCAAACATCGGGAGTCTCCAAGCATATTCTTTTACCTCTTCACTTGCATCAAGAAATAATTTGGCTAACTTATCATTGGGAGTGAGAACTCCTGTGGCTTTACTATCAATGGCATATCCACATGCCCCAGTTAATGTAGCAATAGTGATAATTATATCATTTTTAGTGATAGGTAAGGTACTAATCGCTTCAGCCAAAACTAATCGCCCTTCTGCATCGGTATTATTTACTAATACTTTTTTATTACCTATCTTAATGACATCACCAGGAATAATTCTACTATTATGAATAAAATTAGTAGTAACAGGACAATAAGCAATTGCATTACCTTTACAATGATTAGCAACAGCCATTGCAGTTATCATTCCTGCTTTATCTCCAAACATTCCTCCCATATTTCTTTTTAAATTATAACCACCAGAATCAAATAACATACCCTTTCCTATAATAAATATTCTTTTCTTATGATGAATTGCTTGATGATAATCACATGTAACTATTCTTGAATAAAAATTATTTCCTGACATCAATTTGATAGGTTGATTTTCTTTAGTATCTACAGTAATAGGATTTAATTTATAATCATATAAAATAGAAAAATAATTCTCCAAATTAAATTGATTATATGGCATGTCTATTAGTTTTTTTACAGTTTTAATAGTTTTGATTAATGTCATCTTATCCTCCTATCTTTATCATTAATACTACAAACAAAGTAATTAATCCCCAAGTTGTAGTTTCTACCCAAGATAATTCTTTTCCGAATAATTTATAAACTCCAAATCCTCTCCAACTAATTAATGCATTGGTTAAAATTATCCCTAAAAAACCCAATTCATAAACTAACCAATTATGTTTGATAATAGGTATAGAAATTAAAGATAGGGCGATTAATGCCCCTATAGTGCCCCTTGTCATAATATCTGATAACAAATGATTGTTTGTAGTTAGTTTCATCCAAAATCTACCGAAACAACTTCCCTTATCTCCGGGTCCAGGAATTCCATATCCTATTGAAAGAAAACCACACATACTCATAATACTTATTACTAGAATAGATTCTGTATCTAAATAAGCCAATCCAGTAAGTAATATAGGTATAAGTATTCTTCTTGCTCCTTTATTTCCTGCACCGCCAATTGCTCCTAGTAACCCCCCTAAAATAGGAAGAATCGAAGCACAAATATTTGTACACGTTATTTTTATTTTGTCTAATCTCATTTAATCCTCCTAATCTTCATCTATTAAAAGTCCGCAAATATTACAATCTGTAACCCATCCATCTGGATAGATTCCTATAGTAGAAATCCTTCCCCCACATAAACATCTTTTAGGTTTTTTAAATTGTCCAATTTTATCATAATACCAATATTTTAATATTGTAGCCAAATCCATACCAAATCTAGTTCTATAAGGAATTTTTTCTAATAAATAAAATAATAATTTTATCATTATAATCTCCCTGTACGAATAAAGTAAATAATATAAGGAATGCATGCTACTTGTAAAGCCATTAAAACTATAAATCCAATCTTACAAATAATACTCATTAATTCATAACCTCTTTCTTTTCCATAAAATTTTTCTAACCAAACTAAAATAGGATAACTACCATCTAAAGCAGGTATAGGTAATGTATTTGTAGCACCCAAAACAAAACTTAAATAACCAAAATAAAACAATGTATAATTATGAAGTAATTTACCTATTAAAAAGAAGATTAAACCTATCAACATGTTTATAGCTACCCCGGCCAAAGAGATGTATAGTTTTTTATGATAGGGTAAATTAGGAAATGCTGATGTATCAGCACTAACGGTTAATTCATCATGAAGTTTACAATAACCACCCAATAGAAGGGGAGTAATCTGATAAATCGTTCCTTTATATTCTTTTCGATAAATAGGTTTACCAAATCCTATTGAGAATATGTCAACTCCACATCCACATTTTTTTGCTACTATTAAATGAGCTAACTCATGGGCAAAAATACAAACGATAAGACTTACCAGAAATAATATTATCATTTATTCCTCCATTTCCTATCAAAGATGGTAATCCCATTTTGATGGTCTATTTCATGTTGTACACAAATGGCTTCTAAATCCTGCATCAATCCAGTATGTAATTTCATATCTTCGTTTAAATATTCTACTGTAATAAATATATATCTACGAGTAATAACTCCGATTCCTGGAAAACTCAAACAAGATTCATTTTTTGTTTGAATTGGTTTATCTTTTTCGATAATTTTAGCATTAATTAAAATGTATTCACTATATTTAATTTCTTTATTTTTGTCTATAGATTTTGGTATTTTAATATAAGAAATTTTCTTATTAATTCCAATTTGATTAGCAGTCAAACCTATTGCTTTACGAGAAAAAGTATTTAAAGTATCTTTGAGGTCTTGAATAATTTCTTTTATATTATCATCTTTGGTAACTTCTTGGCATGGATGTCTTAATTCATTAATATTAGTTATAATTGATTTAATCATTTATTTTCCTCCAATAAGTAATAAGATTGTACCAATGATTATTCCCCATAAATAGGAAACAGGTAAAAACCAAATCCACCTTTTATGCCAAAATATTCTACCAGGTCTAAAATTTCTAATTCCATAAAATTTATTTTCTAAAAACCAAAACCAATCTTCTGCAATCCAATACCAACAGAACAATCCCAAAATATTAAATTCATGTTTCAATGTAAAATTAATAAATAAATATGGACTATGAAATAAAAATAAAAACATAATTAATAAATAAAAATGATATCCAGTAATTTCTTTTCCTAAAAAGAACTGTGTAAATTTATTATCTATTCTCCAACAAGGTAATCTTAAAGCCCAACCTGCTTTTTTACCTTCGATTTGTAATTCCAATCTAGCATGAATTGCTGCTAATAAAAGTAAATAAAGAATTATAACAATCATTTTTTATACCTTTTATTTACATCCATTATTCTTTTATCAAATAAAATTTCTGACAATCCCCTTAACATTGCGTAAAGTTCTTCAAGCATAATATCATTGGCAGATTTTACTTTATTTTTTACAATACAAAATCTATAATAATCTTTTGGTTTATAAACTTTTTTGATTAATCCAAAACAAAAAATAAGTTTATTCTTAAATATTACTTTTGTTTTAGATTTACAATTATTACAAGAATAATGTTTTTTCTTATTTAACATTACTTATTCCTTTCTCTCTAATAACAATAAATTGTTTTACTCCCTCTATCTCAATTCTTGATTGATAGACCGCAATAATTTGAAAGGGAAGAGTTTGACAAATACTTATCAAGTTTGTTAAGTTAATCGCATCAAGATTATTTAATCCATCATCCATAAGTACCAAACCAGTCTTATTCTGTTGTAATAAAATAGCCAATTTAAATACTGTACCAAGAAAACATTTCTGACCCATAGATAATTGGTCGTATTTAAGAATCTGTTCATTATCAAAAACTCTAATGAAATCTTTATCTGCGGTAAACTCTACTCTAATGTTTAATTTATTTAACAGGTTGTTTAATATAATAGACAATGAACCCAACCACTCCCTAATATATTCCCCGGCAAACGAATCTAAGACCTTAATTGCCTCATCATAGATAACTATGTCTGCTTTTGTGTACTTATAATCTTTAAATTGGAAGGCTCCTTTTAATCTCAATAGTTTTTCTCTTGCCTTACTTCCTTTATCCTGAAGAGCAGATAAACTATCATTATAATACTCTATAGATTCTTCTTCAGATTCTAATTGTTTTTTATAGTCGTTTATTTCTTCTTTAATTATGTCTATTTCTTTAGTCATACCTAAATTAGGAGACTTATTCTTTGGAGTAATTTTTTCACATTTAGTTTTAAGAACTGGACATATACCTTCATCTACCTTTTTCATCTCTTGCTGTTTATAATAAATAATCTTTTCTCTACTTGAAATTTCTGATTTAATCAGATTAATAACTCCCTGTTGTATACCTTTATCTTTTTCAAATCTTTGATAATCTTTTTTTATCTCATCTAATGAAGCGTTTAATAGGTCTAATCGCTTCTCTGAAAGATAATGTTTATATAACTTTTTATCTGTTGAATATCTTTCTCTTTCTACTTTCTGAGCCAGCAATCGAGTTCTTATTTCTGTAAAGATACCTTCTATAAATCCCATTAATGTCTTGCGAAGAGACACAATACCCAAATCCAGGACATTTATTCCATTCTTTAAATCTACACAACGATACTGTCTAAAGAAATTAACATCCCCAAAATGTTCATTGATAAATTGCTGCTTTATTGTGGCAGTATTGGCTTGAATTTCCTTATCATTAAGAAAAACCTGTAATTCGCTAGGTATTTTCCTTACTATACGGAAATTATTTTCCGTTAAATTTTCCGATAATTCAATTTCTACACTTGTTTCTTTATCACCAAATCTTATAAGGTCTTTAAGGGTAAGACCTTCTTCACAATAACCATACAAGGCAAACAAAATGGCACGTAAGACAAAAGTAGACTTACCAGACCCATTACCACTTTCACTTGGATTGTCTTTATTTAGACCAGATATGACATTAATCTTATCAAATTCAGCATATGCCGATTTAAATAATTGAAGATTAGTAATCTTTAAGGATTTTATTATCATTTTATTTCCAATAATATTTAGTTAGTTCTTTAAAATGTCTTTTTTTATCTTTATATCTTTTATCTAATAATCCGCAAACAATATCATACACATAATCATAATTTCTTCCTAGTTTAGATTTATAAATAAAATAATGTCCCAATTCATGCATAATAGTTTCTATTTTATCTTTTAAAGATAATTTCTTTTGAATTCTAATAGTATTATTTAAATAATCATAAACTCCCATAAAATCATGTTTTTGCCAAACGTCTTTTACAAATTTAATTTTAAGCATTATTTTTTATAATAATGTTCATAAGTTTTACTATATCTATAATTTTCTAAATGTGCTAAATACATAAAAAAATCTATTAATATTTTTATCATTCAATTTCCTTTTGTAGAATTTCCATAATCTTAGGGTCTATCTTTTGATTCTTTAAATAATTAGCAAATGATTCTTTAAAATTAGTCATTTCTGTTAATCCTACTTTTTGATTATTTACTGAAATAACATCAAACTCTGTAGAATACTTAAATACTTCAAATTTATAACTGTATTTATCAACTAAAGGAAGTATCTGTCTAAAACTCTCAAAGTCTAGGATTTTAACCTTGACCTTAGTTTTTGGGTCTAATTGGTCTAAATAAGGGGTAATTGCCGAAATACCCTTAAATTGCCTTGAATCCGGGGTGGTTTCCCCTTCAGGAATCGATGATTTAGGGTTTGAGGTCTCATTATGTGGGTCTAAAATAGGGTTTTTAACCTCTTCTTTACTTAACTTCAATTCTATCATGGGGATAGGAGATTTTAACTTCATAAAATGAACCTTTTCGGTCTCCATTCCGTAGTCTGTAATAAGAGCCACAATCTTTGCCTTATCTTCGGCTTCATCAAAAGAAACATAACGACATGACCCTAAATGTACAACGTTTGGTTTTATTAATTGATAGGAATGAATATGTCCTAAAAAGACATATAAATATGCGACAAAATCTTCTTTAGAAAGTTTAGCATCATAATTACTTATAGATTCTTTTATAGAAAAATGTCCACAATAAAGATGGTTAGCATCTCTATACTCTTTTACTATTTGCACTTTATCAGAAAGAATTCCATAATGATTAAGTATTGATTCTTCTTGAGTAGTCGATTCGTGAGAATTTGCAGCCAGGATAATAATCTTTTTATTAATTCTTCTAATGAATGTAGCGAAGGTATCTAATTCTATGGAATTTGGTTTGAGAGAATCGAATGTATCTCCTAAATCTATCAGAGTATCGACATTATATTTGGTAACTAAACTTCCGATTTCTTCAAGAATAAGAATACATTCTTTTAAGGAAGATTGTGTAATATGAAGGTCTGAGAAAAGTAAAACGTTATTCATCATCATCTCCAGTACCACCTAATGGGCGAAATATGGGTTGGTCGCCATAGGTGCTATCCCATAAAATCTTACGCACAACCGATTTCTTCAATTTCTTTTTTTGTAACTTTTTTATTGATTTTATCACGTTTATCTCCGATTATTTGTTCTGAAGGATTTCTTATCCAGGTCTTTCTGACTTTAATCAAAACATCGCAGGGTTTATTACAATGAGTACATACATTATATATTGTACATTGTTTATCAAAATCGTCCATTCCTTCTAATCTTACTTTAGCATTACAGCAAATAGATTTTAAATTATTTCTTTTCTTTGCCATCTTTTCTATCCTTTGGTTTTGATTTTAAATTATATGTTAAATTAATTTCTTCTGTTAATTCAGACAATCTCTGTAATCTTAATTCAAACATTTTATCAAAAATATGTTTACAACTAGGGCAGATTTCTTTAACTGCACCTTCTACTCTTTTCATATATTCCAAATATTCTTCCATTCCTTTAAAATCTCTATCTCTAGGTTCGGAAACATAAAGCATATAAAAATTACCTTCTTTTAAAATAGATGCACAGAGGTCGCAATAATTAACATTCATTTCTTCTCCTTTTTAAAGACGTTTTCTAATATCGTTTGGTAAAATACTATTTACTAAATAGAATAGAATATTTGGTCTTTTAAAATTAGAACAACCTCTCATACGATAAGGATAAAACCAATAAATCTGCCACCATAAATCTATCATACAAATAAGAGCTAAAACAGCAGAAAACATAATAAACAAATCATGAATAACAAAACCATACCCTAATTTTACAAAATCATTAAGCAAAGCAAAATTAATAAATCTTCTTGACATTGATTTGGCTGATTTTGCTTTATGTATCTTGCGTGCCTGAATACTATATTTTAAAGCATCAAAAATAGAAGTTATTATCAATAATCCACCAACAACATCTTTTAAAAGTATGTTATTCATTTTTGTCCTCTCTATGTTTAAAAATAATTAGACCGATACCTGATACCATAACCAACACCCAAATTAATACTCCTATTTCTAACATCTTATTCCTCTCTTAATATAAGTATACCACACTCCGGTACTTTCCTTTGGGGAGAGAAGGTTTCCCTATCTCTCCATCTGTATTATTTTTGTCCTTCTTTTCCTTTTCTTGCTGCTTTTTCTGTTGCAATTTTTTTCTTCTCTTCTTCTGTAAGAAGTTGATTTGAACGCATGGTACTTAAAAATTTCATAATAACTTTAACAACAGCAAAAAGTTTCTTTTGTTCAGACATGTTGTCATCTTTTTCAATCTTTTCGAGGTCTGATAAAACAGCTTCAAGCGTAATCATTCTGTTTCCTCCTTTTTCTTTAACATTATTTATTTCCTTATGTATGTCTGGTAAATCAACATCGCCCCTCCGCCCACTACTATTCCTATCAATAATCCGACTATCAATCCGAGTATGAACATGTTCGCCCTCCTCCTTTTTAAGTTGTAATTCTTTTGCTTTATTTTCTAATTCTATCTTCCAATCACTCATTTAATAGATTCTCCAAGAAAAAGATTGTACCTTCTTTATTAATTATCAAAACATCTAAATCTCCATCCCCATCATAATCAATAACTACAGGATAATTAATAGAATAATTAACCCCCGGAGCCAAATCCTTTAGTATATGTACCCTAAACTTAGGTTTTGCAGCACTTACAGCAACCGGAAGTACTAGCAAAATACTAACAAGCACTAAAATAGTAGTTAGTTTTTTAATCATTTTCTTTTTTGCCTCACTCTTTCTATTTCTTCATCAATTAAATATTCATTACATTTACAAATATTCTTTATCATCTGACCATACATTACTTTAACGTGTTTATAAACTAGCCCACATACTGAACATGTAGGTCGTTTTGCTTTTGGTTGACCTGGTATTTTACCCATTTAATCCCTCCATTATTCTTCCACAAAAAGGACATTTATAATACAATGATGAAGTAATTGTCGGAATAGCAGCATAATTAAACTTTCCATGACAATCGGGACATTCATAATTAAATTGTTGAGGATAAATATAAGTTATTCCAGTTGGATTGCTATAGGGATTATAACTGCAACCATAACACATTCCGTTACAACTTACTTCACCATGACCATACTGACAAATCATCTTAATCCTCCTTAATTCCGTTTAATGCCAAAATTAAAGCATCACAAATATTATCATCTGTTTCTTTAGTTCCAAAAATATTATTAATAAAGTCTATTAATTCTTTTTTCTTTTCTTGTCTTTTGGTTCCTCTTTTTAATTGAGATTTAAATCTTATATTTTTTCTAGCTGACATAGGAAATATGATTTTAATCTTTTCAAAATTATCGAATAGTTCAGCAAAGATAATTCCACAAAGCATTCGAAGTAGTCCAAATGTTACTGGATTGCAACCTAAAAAGCTATTCTCTAATACTAAAACTGTTTTTGTGGCTTTTTTCTTTCCGAATTCTTTCTTCTTAAAATCTCTTATAGACCTAAGCATAAACTCAAGTTTTTCCACAAACTTATCAGATAATTCATCAGTCTTTTTTACTACTGGTAATTTAAAAATAGATGTTTTAATTTTAAGAGATTTATTATCTGTTTCTAAAATAGCAAGTCCAGTTGTACTAGCTGTATCAATACCCAACGTGTAAGTATTTCTTAATAGTTTAAATCCCAATCTTTTTTCAATGTCTTTTATTTTGAAATTCATTTTTCTTTAGAATGATAAGGCACATGTACATAATCTAATATCTTTCTTATACCTAATTGATTGATACAATAATCCCAAAGTTGAGGATGCGTATTCGCCATACATTGAAATTTATTAGGTTCTTTTTCTAAATGAGTTCCAAACATACAAAACATACAACCTGTTCTTTTCTGTCCTTTATCATAGATTGTGGCGTATTTTAAATTATACTTATGAATGTATGCCCAAACATCTTCTTCTAACCAAAATGATAATGGGCGTGATTGAATTTTTCCAGTAAAAGAATTGCATCCTTGTTGTAAATAAGTAATTTCTCTTAATCTACTTTCGCTTGCCATTGTAGCCACATAAGGATGTAATCCTGTCTTTTCAGTATAATGTTTAAATGGATTTTTTTTCATAACATCACAACATTGGTCTGAAATTTTAAAAGGAGCCTCTACTAAAAATTTCCATTTCTTGGGTATTTTCCAACTACCAGATGCTTTCTTTCCATCTCCTCTTATTCCTGTTAAATAAAGATTTCTTTCTTTTTTATTTGCTTCTGTAGGATTTTGTAAAGTTCGAATCATTGTAGCAACTTTTTTACTCGTAACTGGATAACCATAGGTATCTAACACCTGTTTAAAAGTCATGTCAGGTTTAAGAATCTCTACATTCTCTGTTTCCCTAACAAATTGTACTACTTCCGGCCACTCTAGACCTGTATTAACGAAGACTGCCTTCACATTAGGATAAATACTCCTTATTAAATGTAACATTACGGTACTATCCTTGCCTCCAGAAAAAGAAACTACTACCTTACCATTAAGTTTTTGATAGAAATCTCTAATCCTCTGTTTAGAAAGACTAATCTTATCTGTTAATCCTAACATTTGTCTGTCTTTTAATTCCCAAATCTTTACTTTCATTTTCTTTCCCAACCTTCTTTTTTATACCAATATTCGCAGCAAGGTAATAATCTACCTAATTCATCTGTTTCTTCTTTCCAGTTATTAAGGTCTAAATTATCATAATTGTCATCTATAGGATTTGAATTACAAGAACAACCTCTATGAACGTGTTCATCACAAAAGGCAAAATCCCCAGGCATGTAAGTCCATTCAGCAAGTTTACCACAAGTTTTACATGCTTCAAATATTTTATTTCCTATTTTAATAGTTTTCATTTTACCTCCAATAATCACAGTTATCTTTATTCTTATCCGCTAAATCACTAATCTCAATTATTATTCCTAATAAAGCATCTGAATCACCTGTATCAATTATCTTTAATCTCTCTTCTCTAATCTTTTGAGCAATATCTGGATATTTGGCATCTATTTCTGCTTCTGCCTCGGCTAAATGACCTACAGCCAACCAAAGATGACTAGGATAACCCAATCTAGATTCATTTAATAAGACAATCGCTTGAGCAATATGTTTTCTTGCACATTTACCACAGAAAGGTCTCATTATTTCTTCTCCAGTTTTTTATCGAAAATTCCTTCTTTAATCTCTTTCTTAAAACGAGTATCTAAATCTGTAACATAAATTCCCGGACATACATTTTTACCTTGTGCATCTTTTTTGTGGTCAACTTTAAATGGAGTTTTAGTTTTACTTTGCATCTCTAATAATTCTTTCCATAATTCAGGAAAATTCTTATATAATCCTCTTAATGCTGTAAGAGGTTGCAAAGGACAACACCAGCAAGATGTACTATTCATGTATTTATATAAATCTTCAAAATTAAATCCTCTTACTTTACAATAATCTAAACAATCTTTTTCTGTCATTCCCCATTCTATTAAAGGAAATCTTTTTGTATCATCTTTGGCATATCTTTTCATTCTGTATTCTTCACCTTTAGTAAAACCAACATAGTTAATATATGGCTTTTTATCAGATAAATATTTACGAATAGTATCTTGTTTTAATCCTGTACACCATCTTAAATTAAAACGAGGAAATCCTTTACCTTTTCCTATTGCACATGGTTTTTCATACATCCACCATTCAAAAGTTTTTTCAGGTTTGAGCCATACAATAGGTCTTTTAATGTAATCTTCTATTTTTTTAACATGAGTATAAACACCCGGCCATTCCCATCCAGTATCAAAGAATACAATATCATCTACTTGTTTTTTTTCTTCAAGTAATCTTAGAAGTACAGCAGTAGAATCTTTTCCACCAGAGAAACTAACTATATAGTTCATTTCTTTTTTCCTTTATTTAAGAGAGAGAAGGAAGTTAAAACTTCCTTAGTTAATTCTTTCTATTGTTTTACCTTCATCATTAAGAAGATAAACTTCATTGGTATCTGTTACAATAACTTTATGCAATCCAATACCATTAACAAATAAATAATGAACCTTAACCCAAGTTTCAGCACTATCGATACCTTGATTCCGACAATAAAATTCTTTATTTATTGGTAAATTTTGAGCATCAACTTTAGTCATTTCTCGATATTCTGTTTTGTATAAATTAGAAATAAACATCCAACCATTACCTATATTAACTTTTAATATCATCTTTCTTCCTCCTTTTTCTGTCTATCTGCCTTCCTTCTCTCTTTTTTAGGTTTAATCTCCTTTATTAAAGACAAATCCCATTTCAATGCTAAAAAAATATGCTCAACTTTATCTATAATAGATTTATTTATTATTTTTTCCCAATTTACTTCTTTAATATGACTATATATATCTTCATCATAACAAAGAACGTCTTTATTAACTTCTTTTTCGGAAGATTTAACTTCTACTACAAAACTCCCATCTGTGGCGGTTGTCTTTTTATTTCTACTTGATTTTCTTATTGCAGTTCCGAAAGATTTAACAGGAATCCAATAGAAACTATCCCCTGTATTCTTTTGAAAAGAAGGTATCAATTCTTGTGTATATTGTAAAGCTCTCATAAATACTGGAATTGATTTGTATTCTTCTGCCTCTTTCGAAATTCTACAAGGAAATCCAATATCAATTAGGGGTAATGTTTTAATCCTTTCTTTTTCTGAATTTATCCATTTAACTATTTCTTCTTTTGATTCTTCATTCATTATTTTTTCAATTAAAGTAGTCTGAAATTCTCTAATAAATATTGAACTATCTTTTCTACGAGCCTCAATACCCTTTATTTCTTCTTTTACACCTTTAGGTGTAGATAAATACCCTTTATAATGACATAAGGCGATAACAAATAATTTTTCAAATTTACCTTCCAAATCAAAAGCAATATCTATTTTATCTTTATTATATTTTACTTTTGCCCATTCTTTAATTAATTCATTACATAAATCTTTTGGATTCTCTGGAGCTTCTATAAAAACAGAATCGGTATCTATGTAAATAACATTTACACTACGCTTTTTTAGTTCATCTTCTATGTAGTGTAGCAAATCTCTAATTAAAAATGTAATACTTGCAGCTACTCTATAATCAAATAATCTAAAAATCTTTAATCCGCACACGCCAAATAAAGAATTAACAACTGCTTTAATAGCATCATACTTAACCTGTAAATTTTTGTATTCTTCTAATTCTGGATTTGTAGATTTAAGTTGCGATTTTAAAATATCTTTTTTACTAATTAATTTCCTGGCTATTGTAGGAAGGAGAGCATTTTCGTTCTGGTAAAATTTTACCTTATTTATGGTAATTCCTTCATTTTTAATATTTGAAATATCTAGACAAAAATTAATTATTGCTTGTGGATAGGCTGAAGAAAGGTCTAATTTCCAAAGATTCTTATAAAGACCAGTATCACATCTCCTATAGGCTCCTTCAAATCCTATTTCTTCCACTTCAACTCCTTCTCCATAATGTTTAGAAGGAAGTATTATGCCTTTTTGTTTTGCTTCTCTTAAAAGAATCATATCTAACATCTTACTATTCCAAGTAACATCTGCCCATTCACACATACTCATACGCCTAAGTTCATCATAATATTCTATAATTTTTAATTTCTTTTCTAAATCTATCATTCTTTTAACATCATTTATATTCTTTTCCTTAATATCATCTGACAATCTACTAAAATCTATCTTCTTATAACTTTTTTCATTTAAATGTTTTTGAGCAATCATATCTAAAGCATAAGAAGGTTCTGTACGATAAATCTTTTTATAAAAATCAAGATAATCACCTATACTCAATCCGGCAGGAATTAATGCACCTTCTACCTTTTGAGAACTACCTAAATATCTCGCCTGAGCAATTGGACTTAGCATTTCTGCTAATTCACATCCAAATACTTTCTTATATCTTGCAGAAAGATAAAGCCAATCGAATTCGATAAAATTCCATCCTAACAATAAATCAAATTGTTCTTTTCGAATAAAATTAACAAAATTATTTAATAATGCTTTTTCAGCTTCTTCATAATCTAATTTATCATCTCCTGTTTCTGGAGCAATATAAATCGGTAAAAAGAAACAATAAATCTTATTTGTATAGGAATTAGAACAACTAATACAACTTATAGGTTGTTCTGGATAAAGATAATTGGGTAATTCCTTTGTTAAAACTTCAATGTCAACAAAAGAATATTTTAAATCTACCTTACCAAATGATGTGATTTTATCTATGATATAACGTTTTGTGAAAAGTATATCAGCCTCATAAGAATTTCCGTCTCTTTTATTTTTTATATCAGAAGGGCGACTACAAACTATTTTACTTACTTTTTTGTTGTCTATGGTGCGGAAGATTCCTTTGGGGTCTATTTGATAAAAATAAGGATAGAAAGTCTTATCCTTGAAGACAGATAGAGTCTTACCTATGCGGTGCCAAACGTATACCTCACGACCAACATTAGCAATATTTGTTACTGCAAAATTAAGCATTATTATTTTTTAGCTCCTGCTAAAATACCATAAAAATAAGCATAAATAATTTCGCCTTTAACTTTTGTTCCATTTTCAAAATTCATTATTTGAACTTCTCCATTACCTAAATCATTATAAAGAGTATAATATGTTGTTATTAATACTGTCTTTTTAAATAATCCCTTGTAAGTAGCTTGATTATGTTCTTCTAATAAAAATTCAGGTTTAATAATTCGTACTTCTTGAAATAAATTATTTAATTCTCTATCAGTAACTGATTTAAACATATCGTATTCTTGATTACTTAAATAAGTACAGATTGGCATTTTAATCTCCTTTATTAATTAAAACTTTTCCTAAAATATTTAAACCCATAGGAACCCATCTCCAATAAAAAATAATAAATGGAGAAATTCCCCCTTTAAAATAAGCGAACCCGATTGTATTTAAACTTAAATCAACAAATAAATTTCCTAACATTCTCTGCATTTTTGTTTCCTCCTAAAAATTCTTCTACATAAAACATGATAATTTCTTCCTTTAACATATTTATGACATCTTTTACACGCAAGTTCACCATCAGAATCATAAGTATTATGACCTACTAATATACAAACTAATTGCATAAATGTATCTTCTAAAACATATCTTCTAACATTACTTCCAAATTTATATCTTAATGCTGCTTCCCAACCTACTTTAGTAAATAAATCAAATCCTTCTCTACTGCATCCCATTTTTATCCTCCATTAAACTTTTTTATTTTGTTAATAACTTTATTTAAATCCTTTAATTCATGTTGCCAAATAATTAAAGTTTTATATCCATTCTTCTTATAAACCTTTAAACGTATTTTGTCTTTTTGTTTAGTATTTCTATGCCAATAATCTCCAAATAATTCTATAATTTTCTTATTCTTTCTATCAATAAAATCTGGATTAAATTTGTTTATCCAAAATCTATAATTACCTACATATCGAAAATTAGTTTTGTCTAATAACTTAATCAAAATTTTTTCTGGATTGTTGGGTTTAATATCTCTCAATACTTTATCTCTATAACTTTTATCTAACCACAATTTATTCATCAATAATCTATGATTTGGTCTTTGGATTCCTTTTCTATGTTCTTGTTCATGTTTTTTACATCTTATAGCATCATGTCTACTTAATAATTTTCTACAATTTTTACAATAAGGTAAGTCTCCTTTACTATTTAGTCCTTTATTCCATGGTATCCTATCTTTAAAATAACATTTCTGACATAGTTTTGCTCTATTGTCCATTTTATTTCCACATTTAGGGCATTTTTGATTTATTCTTGTATAAGACATTTTAGGCACTCCCGAAACTACCCATACCTGGTTTTCTTTTTTGTACAGGTTTTAAATTCTTAAATTCTGTAAGCCAATGTACGATGGCAAACACTTGGAAGGCTTGAAACAAATGGTTTGCAGTTTTATATCCATATAAAAGTTTTCCTTGTTTTGTTTTACCAGCAATAACATTATTTATTTGAGTATCGAACTTGATGTCCTCATACATCTGTATTTTCTTACTATAGAAAATATCCTTTAAACATTGCATTGACCAATCTACCATATTTGCTTGCTTAAATACATAAGAACCATCTTTATTTTTAACATATTGATTATTCTTATCTTTTTCGTAATCAATATCTATATTTTCATTAAAAGAAACAGGAATGATATTATCGGGATAATCTTTTCTTAAATCACTTATTAATGCTTTTCCTACACCAGAAGTATTATCAATACCTATAATATTTGGTTGCAAAAGATTAATTAAATATCTGACAAATTCTTTTTCTTCTTCTGGGGATAATTGAAAGGTAGTAATTCTATAAATATATTTATAAATTTTATTTGTTTGTGAAATTATAATGTATTCAGAAGGAGCTGCACCCTCACCAATATCTGCATAAATACCTAAAAATTCGGCATTAATTGGTTTTTCAACAATCACAATTTCCTTATATCTAAAAAATGAATCTTTATTCACTTCAAATGTTTTAATAGTAATTCCAATTCCTTTTTTATCCACTATATAAGTTTGTCTAATTCGTTGAATATCAAATACACTTTCTGCACCTTCAATAACCTTACCATCGATTTGAACTTGATAACCGGGAGAATCTTTACCGCCAAATTCTTTTATAGCATCGGCTTCTTTCTTATCATTCCAAGTTGGATTTATGTAAGAAGGAAGATTAATTATTTTCTTTTTATTCTTTAAGTCAAAAAATATTTCTCCTACGGGGTCTGTTTTTGTAAATGTAGTCATACCAGAAAAACGATTAATACATCCTCTTTCTGATTGTGCCATTAACATTTTATGAGAAACTTCTTTAGTTAAATAAGAAGATTCTTCCATTCCATGTCTATCTACATGTTTGCCAAAAAATTGTCCACCTGGATTTTTACTTGCTATGTTCATATTCACACTTTCTAATAAAATACCATTACTAAAATTAAGTTTAAAAGCTGGACTTCTTAAAGGATGACAATTTAAAATCTTCATTATTTTATGATTCTCAAAACAATTAATCATCTTCTCAAAGATTTCTAATACATGCATCTTATCATAAGAACTTATAACTCCCCATTTATATACGTGATTCCAAGTACCAGTAATCCAATCTAAAATAATTGCGATAATGGTTTTACCTGTTAAACGACCACCTAAGTTATAACTTTCGGCTAGGTTATTTTTAATTTCCCAATTCTTTTCTTTAGATAATTTCTTATCCTCTAAAAATAAACTATCATAACTCAACATAGGGTACTGATAAATACGAATATGCCCAAATTTATTACCATCCCATGTTCCCAATGAGTCAAAATCATGGAACATAATCTCGGCACATCCAATTGGATGGGATAAAACTTGAAATGCTTTTAAATCGTTTTCTTTAATTTTGGCTATCATTTTTATATAAATAAGGTAATAAACTTTTAAAAGAAGCACCCATTACTGTTGGAATCAATTTATAGTTTTTTAATTCAAATAACATCCATTTTGGATATGATTCGAAATGCAAGAAATATTTATAAATAAAATAAGGTAAAATAATTTTCATTTTTAACCTCTTGGTTTTAAATAAATGTTTTCATAAATAAAAGTAATATACTTCGGGTTAACTCCATGAATTTCGGCTGCGTCTTCTAAAGTTATCTTTTTCTCATGATAAAGCTGTAATACTTTTTCATTATAAAGAGTTGTACCTTTAAAGAAAGTCGCTTTGGCTGGTTCTAATCCATCTACATTCATTAATAATCTAAATAAATTCTGACATTCTGGACATTTTATATAGGTCTCTCCTGCATGTTCATTGTAATAGATAAGAGCTTTTTCCTTTAATTCATTAATCAAATCTAATGCAGATTCATCTTCTTTATTTTTGAGCATACCTAATTTTTCTCTTAATGACATTATTTGTGTAGTATTAAAAGTTAATTGTTCATTCATTCTTAAAGGTATGGCTCCATTTTTATCATTCATTTCTTGTGCTATAAATAATTTTATTCTATCATTTAAAATTTCAAGATAAACTAAATTAATAAGAGTAGATTTTTCTGCTAAAGATTCAAAAGAATGTTCTGAAACATATCGGTCATAAAGATTTATAGCTTTTGGCTTTTCATCATCATTTAATCCAACAAAAGCATTTAATAATGCTTCTTCAGATATTTTTTTATCAACTATTGCAGCAATTTCTTCAGGAGATTTACCTTGATTTTGTTTTAGATTTGTTTGTTGCTGTATCATTCTATCTCTATCCATATTATTTTTCCTCCAAATTTATCAAATTAAAAGGTATCCAAATTCCATCATATCCATTATCTAATAATAAATTTAACATTCTATTTGCTCCGATTGGATTCATTGAATGAATATAAATAAGTGCATTTGTTTGTTTCTGATTTTCTACCATCCATTTTACAAATTGATAACCTGTATTTTCTTCACTAGAATCTGTCCAAATTCTTCCCCCCAAATCATGGTCAAGAAACATTACTTGAAAATTTTGCACTAAACAAATATTTAAAGCATCTTTTACATTATCAGAAACGAATAATTCTTGATTTTTAAATAATTGTTTAAATTTTTCTTGTCTTTCCAGATTATCTTCTAATACTAATATTTTCATTTTAATCCCAGAGGTCTCCCATATATTTTATAAATAATTTTAATCCTTCTTGATATTCTTTTTTTTCTTCTTCTGTCAAAATTCTACATTCATCTACCCAAATAAGATGTAATTTAAAAGCTCGGATTATTTTATCCAATCTTTTATCTCGTTCTTCTATAACTTTTTCATCTCCATACTTTTCGAATAAATCAACAGGTGCTCCACTTTTATTTTTTTTAAGATGAGTAATTCCTTCAGAAATTATTTTTGCTAAATAAATATCAAAATCCCAAGTATCTGCCTTACCCCATCCATAATAAGCACGATGGATTAAATTGGGTATTTTCCATCTTAAATCTGTAATAAAATTCCACCAAGAATAAAAACAATAATACATAATTTCATCTAATAAGGTTCTTTTAAATTTTTTCATTTTATAATCCTTTTATTCTATCATCTTCTAATTTATAGATTAAATCATATAATTTAAAACCAATAAATAAGAGAGGAATTATTATTAACCACAATAAAAATATTATTATTTTTTTCATGTTACTCCTTTATTCCTGAATCAAAATAGAAGGGTACATGTATTTCATTCCCTTCTGTACAACCTTGTATCTGAGATTTGTTCACATGAATAACTGCATCAAAACCGATTGCAATATTCTTCATTTCTGGTTTGCCCTTTTCAGTTAATTTACCTGTTTCTCTTTTTTCTGTAGGAGCATCTGCACCTTGTCCTCTTCTAATTCTTAAAATTAATCTACTATTATGCATAAGTGCATGACCGCCACTTAAAGTTTCCATTTTTATAAATGACCCTAAATCCATTCTTGCTTGTCCTATTAATAATAATGCACACTTTGCATCTGAAATGTAAGGAGTAGCCATTCTAAAAAATTGAGATAACTTCCTTGCTAAAAGAGCCATTGTATCATCTTGGACAGATTTTTCTTTTTCTGCTTTACCTTCGTATTGTTCACCATGAGGACTTAATCCTTGCACAGAATCTAAAACAATAACATCTACTACCTTCTCTCTACATAATTTAATTACTGTATCCATAACTGCTTCCGCAGTAGGGCAAACCACATAAACTAAGTTCTCTGTATCTACTCCAAAGGATTTAGCCCAGACCGGGTCATAAGACCTCTCTACATCTAAATAGGCTGCTATTTTGCCTTCCTTTTGAGCTGTAGCGATGAGTTTAAGGGCTATTGTGGTCTTTCCACAACCTTTAGAGCCCCAAATAACATTACAATTACCTCTTACAATCCCACCGCCTGTTAAGGTATCTAAACATTTATATCCAAAAGATTGTCTCTCTTTTACTTCTATTGTATTAGCAAACTTAACTGCATTAGGAATAACTTTATTAATCTCCCTTAATGTAGCATTTAATTTTTCTTTACGTTCTTTCTGTTCTTTGGTTTCTTTCTTTTCTGGTAAATTAGCATCACTTTGAAGCATTGTAGGGTCAATTATTTCTAACTTACCTTCTTTTGCTTCTTGTAATCCTTGTTCTACTCTTTTTTTAGATTCTTTAGATAATTTTTCAGGATTTTTACATCCTATATCTTTAAATATATTTCCGCTTCCTCTTATAACTTTATTTTTTCCACCCTTTTTTCTACCCATTATTTCTCCTATTCTAAATTATTTATTCTTTCTATTTCTTCTTTTAATTCTTTAATTTCTTTCATTGCTTCACATAAAGGACAATCTCTTCCTTCATAAGCAATATCGCAACTTCCACAATAATCCATTTTATCTCTCCTTATTATCCATTATAATAAATTATTTCCCATTCTTGTGGATGTAATAAACAATATTCATCCATTGTCTTTGTAGTTATTTCATACCAATTTAAATCAAAATCACAAATATGATTATACCATCTTGCTACTCTATTTACACAAATATCTCTATTTCTTGATAATGCTCCTACAATATAAGTAAATAATCTTATACCTGTTAACCAAGTTAATGTATGAGCAATCACATCTTCAATTCCATATTCCTGACCTAATTGTGCTATTGCTCTTGTTCTTAATAATTCTTTTTGTTCTTCTGTTAAATTCTTCTTCCTATATATTGTAATTCTTCTACTTAATATCTTTTGTGTTTGTCCGTATTGAACTTTACCTTGTTGTTCTATCATTTGAATATCATCTAATATCATTCCTGCATGATAATATCTAACAGGTTGTTGAGTTCCTCTTATTTTTCTCCATAGATATTGATACCAAGTTGGAGCAGTCATAAAAAATTTAACAATCTTGGCTCCTGTTCTATCTGAATCACATAAAAATATATCTCCACATTGTGCTTTATAATCAAACATTTATTTCTCCTTTATATAAGTAAGTTTAAAAAGTTTCCAATTTTCTTTTTGATGATGTTTAATAGTAAGAGCATAACTCAAACTCTTTCCATTTCCTTCTGGACTTATACTATCACCATCTACATAACACCAAATATATTTTCCATTAGCAGGTTGTATTTTTTTCATCTATTATTCCTTTATTATAGTTAAATCTTTTATTGGTACAATATAAAGTTTATTATTCCCTATATTTGTATACTGATATGGATAAGTAATTATTTTTTCTTTTGTAATAAAATATTTACCTGGATAAATTCGATTACCTAAATAATCTTTGTATAAAATCTGTATTTCTAAATCAGCATATGTTCTTTTTTCTGCAATACCTATACTTTTAGACATCCAAATTGGCTCTTTGATATATAATTTATTTTTCATTTGTAAAAGATAAAGTTCCTTCATTATTTGCTAAATTTAAAATTCTAAAAAATTCATCACAATCCAATGTTATTAATCGTTTACCATTCTTATTCTCATGTACCATAAAGCAAAATTTCTTAGTATTAATAGGTAAATTATTATTTAAATGAAGCCATACATCTTCTTTAATAGTAAAATCTTTTGTATTGCGTTTCTTTGCTTCTATAAAAGCAAAATTACATGTAATATCGGAATAATCATTTCCACAACCAGACCCCCTGCTTAATCTAGCATGGGAATCTATTTCTTTTACTTTGGCAAGTATATATTCTTCAAGGACTGCACCAATTTGTTTTGTGGTTTTATTTTTCATTTTTTAATCTAATTAATACACCTTCTTGTTCAAATTCAGAAATATGAGCTAAATAAATTTCTTTAACTTCTTCTTTATAAAATATGACAAATTCACCATCCCCAACATAACCTAAATCACAAAAAATACCTATCTTTCCATAACCTACAGTTTTAAATAATAAATCTGCAATTTCTTCATTTATTTTTATCATTTTTAACTCCTTTTATAATCTTATTAAATTCTCTACGAATTTCAGTTTCTTCAGTCTTTTCAGAAATTAACATAAATGCTTGCATTAAAATTTCTTCACTTAATTTTATTTTCTGTAAAATTGTACTGTGATTACGAAACATTTTTTGCATAGATTGATAATTTTTTTTAAAAGAATGATAAAGATTATTTAATTTATTAATATGTTTAATTAAATTATTCATTTCTTTTTATAAAATTAATAACACACATAATCACATTTTTAGATTTATAAGAAGAACATCCGTTAACATAATTACCTTCGCCAATGACTTTAAATGTAGGATTTTGGTCGCAATAAGCATTTGCTACCGATTCTAAATCCCATTTACTAAATTTGCAATCATTACAAAGATTTTTCATTAGATTAGATTCCTCTTTCCCTTATCTATATTTTCTTTTTCCCATAAAGGTTGTAAATTCGTATAATGAAAACATCTTGCCTGTTCTTCGGGTATAGATAAATCAAAACTTGCACAAGGTTTGATATGGTCTATTTCCCATTCACCATAATTTGACCAAGACATTTCTTTAGTAAATTGATTTTCAAGATGTTGTTTTAATTGTTCAATAGAACAACCAAGTAATTGAATGGTAGTTTTAGATTTTTGTTTTCTATGTAATGCTTTATATAATCTTACTCTTAAATTATATTTGATTTGATAATTAATATCTGTTTTTAATCTAATTTCTCTTCTTTTATCATGTTGAATTTGAAGTTTCTTTTTATTTATTTCTCTATATACTTTCTGATAAATAGCAATTTTTTCTTTGTGTTTATTAACATAGTCTTTACAATTTTTTAAAATCTGTTCTTTATGAGATTCATAATAATTTTTATGAATTTCAATCAATCTCTCTTTATTTTTTAAATACCATTTATGTTTAGATTCTTTCCTAGTCATTATATAATTTCCTTCTTTTTAAAGATTCTTGTTTCTGGGTCATATTCGCATTGAAGTTGATAAGTAACAAAATTTCCACGTGGTTCTTTTATTTTTTGTATATCAAAATGGCTCAAAGTTTTAGAATCGTTATCTTGCATTAATTTTGCAGCGAATGTAGGATAATGGTCAATCAAATTAGGAGCAAAAAATTCACTTGTTTGTTTTAATTGTGTAAAAATAACAAGGATACCACCTTTTCTTTGAAGTTCATCATTAAGATGTTTTAATGTAGTATCTGTAAATTCTTTATGTTCAAGATGAAGCCAGTCAATACATGAAAAAGCATTATATTCTAGTTCAATTGCCAATGGATTTTCATGATAGGTACGATAAAATTTTCCTGTAATACCTAAAGATTCTGCTGTTTTCTGCCATCTTGAACCAGCCTCAGAATAAATATAATAAGGTTTAACTCCTTGTACTATCATTTCCTTAATCATGTTTAATGCTACCGTAGTTTTACCATCATTAGTTTTGGCACCCAAAAGAATAACATCCCTATCCTGAAAAATAGCAATATCATTAAAGAAAGGTATTTTATATTTATACTCGGCTATCAATTCGGGGATGGTATCTGACCATTCAATTTTTTCTTTGTATTGATAGCGACCTCTTCCCAATCTTATTGCTTTTCCATCTTTTACAAATTTAGAAAGATACTTATCAACAATATTTCTTGGTAATTTAGTATTTTCTATTACATCTCTTGGTGTAACATCTGTCTGCATTAATTTCATGTAATCATAAATAGTTTGCTCATAAGTTCCTTCATCAGTTCCTTTATATTCTGATAAAGAATTTAACATTCCTTTTATTGCAGTAGATGGCATTGGATTTTCTAGAAGATACTTATTCATAATATTTAAAGTAAATTCGGTTTGTTCAGGAGAAAGTTGTTTTATTAACATTCCTCCTATAGAAATAAAAGTATCATTACAACATCCATCTAAATTATTATTTTTTAATTTAAGAGGTTCGATTGATTTTTCTGGAACTTTAATAGAATTAGTATTTTCTACTTTCATTAATTCTAACAATTTATTTTTTAATTCTGGAGTAATAGTTTTAATTTCAACTCCTAAATTCTGCCATTTATAAGAGTTAGCATCAACTTGAGATGGTGCAGCAACAATTTGTCCACCATCATTACGAATATCAAGATGTACTCCTCCAATTTTTGTAGTTTGTTGAATATCTTTGTCATACTTAATAACAAAATGTTTTCCATGAGGAGTATCTTGCATTAATGTATCTAATGCGATTAATTCTTTATAAATTTCTTCAAATCCGATTGGGGCAACTTTAAAATCAGCATCGATAACTGTAATATTATTAACTTCTCCAGTTCTAATACCTATATTTAAATTATTATTTAACCACTTTATCCATTGCACTTTATCTTTGTGTTGAGATTCTGTCCATCCTTTTTCAAATGGTGCTTTAGAATTTTGAAGAAGAGGAATTAAAGCAAGTCCATAAATTTGATAAGCATTTAATTCTGCATACATATCCAAATGCAAAAGACCAATTAAATAATCAACAATCTCTGCATCAGTTTTATTATGCTTATCTTCCTCTAATATACGAATGGCATCATACATTGTACCTTTCCAACCACAAATAAGACATACAACATTCCCACTTGGCGAAAAAGTAGCCGAAGGAGCTGATTTAAATTTATGATTGGCAATATTGGGGCAAGTGAATAACAATTCACCAGTCTTTGCCTTTCTTGTTTTAACAAAAGTAGGTATCTTTTTTTCTAAATACAAAAATAATTGTTCGGTAGTTATCACGATTTCTCCTAGTTTAAATTATTTTATTTCTTCAGCCCTTAACCAAGTTAGAAAATCTTCTGCTAATAATAAAGTAAACTGTTTTGCTACATCTGGGTCTACAAATTGTTGACCACTTGCTACTGCTGCTGCTGCATTTAAAGCATTGCCTCTTTGGATAGATGCTGTTTTTTCAGGATTATCATACTTAGTTGCAGTTGTTCCTGCTGTTGATGCTGATTCTTTTTTAGTTAATCCTTTTTTATTACACATAAAACATTTTTGAAATGTTCCATCTTTTAATTCTTTTCCGCATACTTCACAAGCAAATCCTGTACTAGAAGTTGTTTCTGCTTTTGGTGTTTCTACCGCACCTGCACCTGTTAATTTAGAGACATAACGAGATGTACCTTTCTTTTCATAAATAACTGTAATTTCATCTCCTTTAGCCATTTTCTCTAAATAAGGTATTACAGGGTCATTTAAATTGTACCAGTTGCCATCACTAAGTTTAAACGCTTTGTTGTCGCTTTTCTTGCAAATAATTTTACCTTTTACTTCAGCCATTTTATTCCTCCTTATTTAATAGTATCTGCGTCAAAACAATATTTCTTTCCATCTTTTCCTGTGTAAATATGATAATAAATACTTTCTTCCCACATGCCAGTAAAATGACATGCTTTGCATTTTGCTCCTTTACAAACCCAACATACTGCTTTCATGATTTTCTTAATTACCTTTAACTTTGTCATTATTCCTCCAATTTATATAATTTTCTTACTTCTTCTCTACAAGTTCTAAAAGGTATCTTTCCTAAATAAAGATTCTTAATCGGTAATGTTTCTATTACTGGCCGGATAATCTGCTCAATGTGAATTGGTAAATGAATTAAGTCAACTATCATCTTTCTTTTTTCGAATTCTACTTCTGTTTTTGGTGCCTCTAAAAGATTATCAGAAACATCTCCTTTAATTTTCTTTAAAAGTATTTTTTCTGGATTCTTTATAATCTTAAATTTTTTAGAATAAGGTGAAAAAACTTTAACATTTGGTATTACACATAACATCTGCCAATCTTCATCAGAACTTATTAAGATTTTTTCTTCAGCTTCTAAATAACGAATTGCTATACTTGCCACATCATCTGCTTCCATTTTATAAATCTTAACAAAATTCCAGGGTAAACATTCTTCTAATTTAGGAATAAAATCATTAAACTCTTTATAAACTTCTGCCCACCATGAGGCATCTTCTTTACTCTCACGAAAATCTTTTCGTTGTGCCTTATAATTTTTATCAATATCTTTTCTCCAAGTACCAAAATCTTCAGCAATAATAATTTTATCATCAAGAGTAACACCAATCTTTTTAAGATAACCAATCATCATCCTAAAATAAGTATATACACAAGGTACTTGACTATTATTGCGAAAGGCAAAGATTGCCTTATGCATAATATTTCCACTATCAATAACAACTAATTTTTTAGTCATTTAATAATTCTCCACATACTTTACAAAGAGTTTCGTTATTTTCGTTTAATGCACCACAATTTGGACAAATTTTCATAAATTTCCTTTCTTTCCTCATAAATACATATAAAAATTCCAATAAACATAATAATAGGTATTAAACAAATTGTTAATAAGAGATTTTCTTTTCCAAGTTGTTTACGAAACCAAGTTGCTAAATTTTCTATTAATTTATCCATTTGTATTCCTGTTTTTGTATTGAAGTTCAAATCTTTTTAATTGTGTTTGGCAAGTTCCAATACCTTTAGCACACGATTCTACATAACCTTCTAAAATATTTCTTACTCTTCTTTGAATTTCTACTATTGCACTTGCTTCTTTTTCTAATGCAGCAGCTACTACCTTCTCACCTTTACCTTCTAATTCTCTTTTAAGAGTTACCCATGCCTTAGTCTCTTCATTCTCTTTATAAGCAACTGCCATTGTATAAAGAGGTTCAAGAGAGATATAAGCTCCTGTTAATTTATCTAAACAAAGAGCATAATCATCTGGAGAAGATTTAACTCCAGCAATTAATTGCTGACCTTCGTCATCAATCATATCAAAAGTATCTTTATAATCATTTAATAATTTTTCTAATCCTACTGTATCCACAAAATATTCAGTCTTCATTAATATCTCCTTTTTTTAGATTTTTTTGCTAATCTTCTAATCTCACTTGGTTTAACATAATAACGTCTTGCTCTAATTTCCTGTAATATACCATCTTTTTCTACTTGGTGAAGAAAAGATTTTAACATTCTTTCAAAAGTATAATCTACAGGAACATTTTCTGGTAGGTTAATTTCTTTTTTTTCTTTCTTAGGGTCGGACATTATTTACCACCTTTTTCAATAAAATCTCTATCACTTAGTGTCATCTTTTTATTAGCAATTTTTATTTCTATTTTTCCTTTCATTAATTTTCTAACTAAAAGTATTACACAAATACAAGTAGTAGCCACCAATGTTAAATCGATAACTGCAAAAGTTGTAAATGCTGTTAATAGAGGATTATTCATTTTTATCCTATTCTTTTTGCTTTTGTAGCAATTGTTTTTCCAGTAATAATAAAGGGTCTATCATTTTCTTTCTTTAAATAATTAGGTAAATCATTTAATTCTTTAGGAAGTAATCCTCTTTCGATTAATTCTTCAGTATGTATCATTGCTCCTACATTCCAGATTGCAGCAGCCAAATGGTCTTCATCTCTCATTCCTTCTAAATGTTTATAAAGATGCCTAACTGTACTATCAAAATAACGAGATAGTGGTTGTCCTTTTTCCCAATTTCTATCTCCATACTTGGTTGCTCCATTTTCAAAATGTTTGGCTAATCTCTGAAGCATAAGAGGACTAATTAAATCATATCTTCCCTTACCAATGTTCGTATCCCTTACACTACCAGTTTTGAATTCTTGTCTTTTTCCTGAATCTTTTACTTTATCAAATTTAGGCATTTAAATCTCCTCATTTATTTAATTTTTTAAATATTTTCCAATATTTATGTTTAATAACTATATTTCCCGATTTTATTTTTAAAAATTTTAATGCAGCTTTAGCATGATTCTTTTTTATTTTTAAATAAGGAATCATATCTTCTAAAAATTTTTGACAATGTTGGTTTTGAAGCATCCATCTATATTGGAGTTTCCAGGTTGGATGATGTTTTTTAATAAATCGATGAATATAAAAATATCCCCCAAATTTTTGTTTTAACCAATACACTAATTTTTTATCTGTCATACCAACTTGAACATTTAAAGTGTAACGATTATGAAGCCTATGGCATATTTTAGCATTTACTTTATATACTTTAATACAACCTTCACCATCTATAATTCCAGCAGTATAAGCGAGTTGTTCCTTAGTCATTTTTATTCTCCTTTATTTAAATATTATTTCAATTAATTTCCAAATTCCAAGAATTATTAGTACAATTATTACCCCTGAAAATTCTTTAATAAACTCATACATTATTTCTTCTCCTCTTTCTTTTCTTCAGGTTTTGATTCTATTTTTTCTTCTTTTGGTTCCTTTAATTTATATTTATCTCTAATAAAATTAGTACATTCATTAATTGAATAAAAAATCTCTCCCCCCGATTTCATAACAATATCTATTAATGTTGAGTTGGCTTCTGTTTTTGGATGGTCTGGAAGAATTAAATATACTGGAATCCCAAACAAATAGCAAATATGCACTTCTAATAATGTTCCTGTAGTTCTAGTATCTTTAGGAAGATAAGTAATAATAAAATCTGACCTAACTACTGCTTCATAATCTCCCCAAAATTGAAAATCAGTTAAATAATTTCCTTCTAGTCTTGCTTTTTCATAAAGATAAATTAATAATCTAATTCTATCTAATTTTTTAGTATCAATTTTACCCCACCAGATTTTTTCCATTTCAGTTGCAAAAATTTCCCAATGTCCACCTTGCTTTAATCCAGTAATGTATTCTACTTGTTTACCTGATTCTTTGCCTACCTTGCCCGATTCTTGTTCAACAGGGTCATAAATACCCAAGTCAGGACTAGCTAATTTTTCGGCTATCTCTTTCCTCCAAGACTTCATTTCCTTAGAAGAAACAGCCTCAATAGCTCCTGCGGTATAAGTAGTGTATTTTAATCTTTTACTTTCCATTTATTCCACATCCTTTAAAAAATCTTTAATAATATTCAATCTAACCGCACCATAAATCATGTATGGAGGAATTTCAGAATTATAACTAATAGGAGACATGTGAGAAACTATTCCTATTAATTTTCCTTCTTTTGTAAATACTCCTCCACCTGAATTTCCATAATAAGTATGGTTAATGTAATACATGAAATTATTTTGATACATTATTGTTCTTCCTTCACATAATACATCTTCAATTCCTACTGGATTTCCTACAATATAAATTGGAGACCCATTTATAGGTTCAATATCATCTAAATCTACATAATATTTTGGTACTATTTCTTTATTTTTTGGTTTTAATAAAAGCAAATCCTGTACTTTACTAACATTGGTATCATCTGTATCTTCTGCCCAAGTATAGTTCCATTTAACGACTTCTAAGTCATCTATCATCATATCATTTTCGCCAAAAGATAATACATCATCTTGATTTTCAAGCATATGCCCAGCAGTTAAAATATAATATTTATCCTTATATTTTATAGTTACTCCACTTCCGGTCGCACCTATCGTTCTATTATAAACTACTACTACAGTTTGCCTTAATTTTTGTTCTAATGCTAGAGTATCATAAGTTTTTTGTTGTATTTTATCATCTACTTTTTTATTAATATTATTTTCTATTTCTTGCACAACTTTATTTTGACCAATTAATTTATCCATAACCTCTTTCAATATTTTAGCAGTAATATCACCAATATCAGCTATCTGTTCTAATGTTTCTTTGGTAGAAGTTATGGATTTCTGTATCCGAGAAAATCTTATTTCATTATAACCAAAATAACATAATAAACCAATTACTAATATGATTATTAAATCTTTTGTTTGGGTATCTTTTGGTTTATTAACTTTTTTCATTTGGTCTCCTTTTTTAATTCTGTATCTATAAATATTTTTAAACATTCTAAATTACAAAAATCATAATCAGTATAATTAAATGTTAATTTTATAGATGAAGGAATACCTATTTCATGAATCATATAACTATCTATTGATAATTGTTTTCCACATGTATCGCAAATAATCTCGTTATGACATTCACAATGTCCGCAAATATTACATGAACTATCAAGAATTTCTTTTCTCATTATTTCTCCTCTTCTCTTGCTTCTTCTGTGCATGTATCTGTTTCTTCTTTATAAAATTTACATAAAACACAAACTTCCTTTTGTGCCACATAACAATCTCTTACCCAACAAAAAATCATGTTATCCCCCTAATAATCCAATAATTAATAATAAACCTACCAACGAACCAACAATGGTAACAATATAAAGTTCAATAAATAAAATTAATAACATTATTTAATCTCCTTGAAATTTTTTAGAATACTATTAATAATTGCTACTCCACCTTCTGCTCTTTTTTGTCCTTCCATTTTTCCTGGAAGTTCTAACGCTAAAGAATACTGAATTCCTAACTTCTCTAAAAATCCTTCTACTCCAATATCATATTTAGGGGGAATAATAACTCCTTCTTTTAAAGGTGTACCATAAATTGTTTTTGTTCTTAAATAAGGGATAATAATATCATTATCTATTAATGCTTTAGTAGCAATAGAAGGTAAATTTTCTGATTTATGCTCATAACAATAAACTCCTGTTTTACTCACATCTCCATGAATATCTATAATTAAATCTGCGGTTCGAGGAAATTCCTCAAATAAAATTTTTAATTCAGGAACTTTCGAATCCTTCATAAAATGAGTATCATTATTTGTTTCTTGATTGTTAGCATTATTTCTTTTGTTATGAGAATAACCATACATGTTAATGCAAGGAAATATATAATAATTAAATTCGGGAATTTGAATTGGTTCTTTCAACCATTTAAGTAAAACATTAACAGCATAACTTTCTTCTCCATGATGTCCTGAAGTTATTATAACGGTTTTTTGATTCATTTTAGAAATAAATTTTAGGGCTAACATCGGATAAACTTTTTCAAAATAAGTAACATAACCTATAATCTCAATTTTATAAGAAAGATTAAGGTTAATAATTTCATTTACTAATTTTGAATAACTTCTAACTTCTTTCATTTGTCTCCTGTCTTACTCTAATAAAATTTCCCAATCCACAACTCAAAGCATAATCTAATATCATTAGTTTAGAATTGGTATCTTTAAAAGCTGTATCTAAAATTAATAAATAAACTACCATGTAAATCAACATAAGTAAAGAGGATAAATATTTTTGTCCTTTATTTGCAGAAAGAGACCAACCTGTAAATAAATAAGTTTCAATTACTCCAGCAATAAAAATTATTATGAATTTAATCATTTTCTTTTATTAATTCTTTTGCCAATCTAATTACTAAATGGTCTGCTTCATTTAATTCTTGAATTATCCCTTCCATTTTTTCTCTAAATCTTCCTAAATCTTGTCTATCTTCTATTTCTACTAAGATTCCAATGATTTGTTTTAATTCTAAATAAATTTTACTCATCTTTCTTACATCTTCATCTAAAGTAACTAAATGAGGATTAATACTACAATAGGGTATCCTCAATTCTTTACATACTGAATCGATTATGAGAGATATGTTTTGTGCTTTCATTTTTCCTCAATATCCCTAATTGCTTCGCAACGAATAATAGTTATGGTACCGTCTTCGTTTTTTAAAAACATTGTATACTTCGTTTCTTTTTCAACACAACTTTGAATTAAATTATCATATCTTTTACAAATATCCATTCCTACTACATAAGCAACTGTTCCTTTATAATATCCAGAAATGGTATGTACTTCTACTTTTTTTCCTATATAATTATACCAATCTGCTGAAAAAACTTTAACTACCAATAACAACATAATTGCTACTAATAAAATAATTTTAATTAAATTTAATTTTTTCATTCTACGTCTCCATTGGAAATAATTTTTTCATCCTCATACTTTGCAATTTCATCATCGTAACTTCCTGCGATTTCTAACAAAATATCTGCATCTACACTTAATCTTCTTTTAATTTCTACATAACATCTAATTAATGCTCCTGTCATGTCATTATATCTTTGGTAGTTCGGCTTTTCTCCTAAAAATTGTTTAACAAATTCTTTTATTTTTGATGTCATTGAAGGAATTGATAATATTTCTTCTACTCTTCTCCCAATATAACAATGTTTAACATAATAAAAAATTTGATAATTGAGTTCCCCGGCCAGAAGGGCAGGTTCTCCATTTCTTAATTTCTCTCTACGGTCATCTTTTGCACTAATATAAGGCATTTTATCTCCTTCTTTGAGGAACTATCCTTATCTCATGGTCAACATACAAATCCAATCCTTCTCTTTCTAGAATATCTCCTATTTCTTTACCAACTCTTTCAATTTTTTCTTTGAGTATTTTTATTGCTTCTTCTTGTTTTTTCTTTTGCTCTTCTAATTGTTTCTGTATTTCTTCAGGTGTAGGTACTTTTTTTTCTTCTTCCATTTTATTCTCCTTTATCTTATTTGGTTAATTTCTTTTAAAAGTTCATCAAAAACTTCTTTTCTTAACTGTCCATCCTTATAGAAATCTCTCCAAAATTGTCTACGTCTTTGACGATTGATTCCTGTTTTCGCCATTTTTTGGTCAACATATTGAAGCATTTTTAAACAACGCTGAAGGTCGACTTTTATTTTTTGCATTTTTCCATGTTGCTTTTTCTGTTCTCGATAATTTTTATCAAATATTAAAAATAAACTTTTATACATCTTTAATAATTCTTGTAAATATACTCCAAGAAGTGGTTTTAAAAATCCGATAATTTCTTTACGAGTTTTCTTTTTAGGTAATTCTCTAATAATATACTTTGTTAATCCTAAATGTAATCTCCATAAATTTTTTATCATTTTATCTCCTTAGAATTTCCATTTGCCGAAAAGACCAATTCTATTATCACCTTTCCAACCTTTGCCTACACCTAACATCATGTCAAAATTATCTGTAATGTTATATCCTACGCCCAAATATGCCCCTAGATTAGTCAAAAATGCATTGGCATTGGTTTTATACCATTTAAAGAAATCAATACCTGCTCCAGCCTCAAATCCTTTTGTTTTTTCACCAAGACTTCCACCGGCAGTTACAAAAGGTTTCATTTGAAATCCGTAGGGTCTTAAATTTTTCTTTAAATTTTCTAAGTCTTTTACTGTTATTTTTTTGATAACAGTTTTCTTATCAGAATCAACTACTTCCATAGTTCCATCTTTTAAAATATGTAAATAATGTTCATTAAGTTGTACCCATTCTTCTTTACCATGCCAATCCAATATAGGTTGTACTCCTTGTTTTCCACGATACCAACCATAACCATAAATACAACCTGCAATAAATAACAATACTAATGTGGTCTTAATAAAAGAAGTTAATAATTTCATGGGTTGCAAATCATAACCTAATTTATTTAATACCGGTCTTGCGTCATAAGAAGATTGAGGAATTAAAGTTTTTTTCAATTCCAATAACTCTTTAATCTTAGCATCAATTTCTTGATTTGTAGGTTTAATTTCTTCTGTCATTTTTATCTCCTGTATAAGTTATTGTAACGATTTCTTATTATCATAATCAAAAGAATAATCGCTGTTATTCCTAAATAAATTTCACATAAACTAAATGTTCTCATTTATTCTCCTTTTGGTTTTTTCAATAACCCAATATAATAATCTAAAGATTTCAATTCTGCTCTTTTTACAGGTTGTTTAGTATTAGGATTAATTTTTTCTGGTTCTCTTTTTCTTTCAGCAATAAGATGATTATACCATTTAGTTAATTTATTAATTTTATTTTCATAACAACTTGAACTTCTTTTCTTTATTGGTGTTTGTCTTTCAGCCATTTTATTATCCTTTAATTTGGGAGAGAGGGAATAACTTTCTTATTTTTGACTATCCTTAGCATTAACTTCAGCTTGGTGGGAAAAGTCTTCCCTCTCCACGAATTTATTCTCCGTATCTTATTGCTACTCCAATACCAAATAACAATACTATTAATATTGCTAATACTATATTTAAAATAGTAGTATGAATATGATTAATATAATTGTAAATTCCGAAAGTAATTCCTGATAATACATAAAAGAAATATCTTGCTATCATTTTACTTTTCTCCTTTATTTAAATCTACTGCATAAAAGAATGTAGATACTCTTTGTTCATTTACGCCCCAAACAAGTTGTATTGGTTCACTATGTTTTGCCATACTTTCTGATAAACTATCGCCACCAACAGGACTACCGCCTCTAAATACTCTTACTCCATCACAATCATTTAAAGCAAAATGATGAAAATGTCCATAAACTATTCCTTCAACATTATACATTCTTGCCCATTCATTAAATTTTACACGACCAGCAGGAGTATCTGTTTGTTCTGGTGCTAAATGTCTAATTAAATATCCATGTCCTCTAATATCTAATGTAAGATAATCTGTTTCAGCATATTTAATTTGTAAATTCTTATTTTTTAAAACAAATTTTGACCAATAATCAAGAATTAAATATATCATCAAATCCCAATTCGCTGTTGGGTCAGTATCTTTTCCTGTTCTTCCATGATTTCCTTTAACACCTACGAATCTAACATTTAATTTTCTATCTAATAAAGAAGTAATTAACTTCGTAATAACATCTACTACTAACATACATTGTTTAGGTGGTGCAATTTCTTGCTCATACGCCTGTGTTGCATAAATATCTTCACCATTGGCGAGGTCTCCTGTCGAAAGAATAACTACATCTGTAATAGGAACTCCTTTAGAAATATTTTTATCTAATAATTTTAAAGTTTGGGTACATAATCTATCTATTCTAGTTCTAAAAACATTTTCATCATAGATAATGTTTCCTGTTTCATCTTTTACTATCTTACCTGCGTGGAAATCAGTAAGATGAATAACTAAAGTATCTCCTTTTTTATCTGTTTTGGATTGTGTATCAGATTGATAAGGAGTTACTTCTGTTAATTTTTCTTTTAAAGATTGAATAATAAGAGTAGATAAGTTTACTTTATCTTTTTTGTCGGGTTTATTTTCTTTCATTTTATTCTCCTCTGTCCATTTATTAAAACATACCCTACATCTCTTACTGTCTAATCTACTAACTTTTGCACCACAGTCTTGACATTTATGCATTTCTTCACCCCTCAATTAAAGTATACCACACTCCGGTATTTAATCTTTAACCTTTCTTAATAAAAAATCCTCATAATTAACTATAAGGATTTCTTCTATTTGTGAACCTAATTGTTTATTTATAGGATAAACTGCTTGAATAGTTTTACCATTGGCTAATTTCTTAATAGGAAAAGAAAGACGCAACCCACCTGTCGGCCGGGTCAATATCGCACAGTCTTGTATTCGTAGGGAATTTTGATAGGTAAACGAGCAAAAACAGATAACGCCATTTTTAGGAATAATGGGGAAAAACTCTATCTCTGAAATTATCTCTTTTTTGCTCTTCTTCACTTTTCTCATTGTCTTTTCCTTTCTACCTAGAAGTATACCCCAAAACTCTATTTTCACAAGTACTTTTTTAATCTTTTTTGTAACTTATTAAATATCAATGAGATAGCCTGTTGACTAATTCCTAATATTTTTCCTGCTTTCTCTTGTGTCATTGTTCTATCATTTAAAAATAGATTAATCAATTCTTTTTCTCTTTTTGTCTTACATTCTTTTAAAATTTCTTCAAAAGATAATTTTGTTTCTTCTTTTTCTTCTGGTACATCAATTTGTGTTTCGTTTCCTTCTTCATCCAAATGAGTTAATGATTTATTTGAAAGAGATTTTACAAAATCTTTTGTAATAAATGAAGGTATAAATTCCCATAAATTACTAAATAAATAAATATTAAAATCTTTGGTTATATCATAATTTTCGATAGTTCGTAAAACTTCTAACCAAATATCATTCTCTACATCTTCGTACTCACAAAGATTATCTTTCCTTAAATTAAAAAATCCTTTAATACATTTGCAATCTCTACAATCTTTACAAATAATGTTATGTTCTCCTCTTGGAACATTATTTAATTTATCACAATTTCTGCAATACTTACAGGGGTGATAAAGATTAAGAGGATAAAACTTTGCATAATAGATAAATCTAGCTTTCTGCTGAATAGTAGATTTTAATTCCATATAAATCTTATCTAGAGTTAATTTACTTTTTGTTTCCTTATATTCTTTTACTAGATTAGTTAGATTTATCATTTTTTTCCTCTAAATCTTCTTCGTATGATTTCCTTCCTAATAGATTATTACAGTTATAAGTTAATCCTTCACAATCTGTTTCTTCTTGCACACATCTACATTGCCCGGTCTTATGATAAAGATAATAATAAGGGCAGTTATAATTACAAAACTTTTCTTGCCATTGTATATCGCTTTCATTACCTACTAAGTGGTCTTTATTGCAAGTAATAGACCCCTCATATAAAAAATTAAGATAAACTCCTGTATAGGGGTCTAAGTATGTATTACAATAAAAACAATAGATACCTAAAAGATAATTAAAAAGCATTTTACTCCTTTAATTTTTTCTCCAATTCACTAAAAAATATAATATCGTCTAAATCTTTCTTAAATTGGTTAATTTCTTCTTGTGTAATTTTATTTGTTTTATTTTCACTTTTATTTTTTGCATTATAAGGACAACCATCACAGGCATAACCTAAATTACAGATTGTATAAGTATCTTTTTTACAAATTCCATTTATTATAAAACTAGGAAAATTATCTCCCATAGGTTCATCTTTATTCCAAATATTTCCTGATTGCCACATTTTAAAACATTGAAAATACCATTGACAATCTCGGCAATCTAAATCATCAAAATCTTTACTTGCATTATTTGGACAAACCATTTTCTTTCCTTCTTTTTTCTTCATCTAAATCTAATATTTTAATCCCTTCTTCTCGTAAGTTGCCTACTATCAATCCTTTATCCATTTCTGTCTGCCCTAAATGTTTTATTTTTTCTAATTTATTTTTCTTCGCTGCGATTTCAAAAAATTCTTGTGTTAAATCATCACCCTCTTTTTTGCCTCGTTCTTTACCTAAAATAATGGCTTCTTCCATTATTTCAATGTAATCACTTATACTCATTGAAAAAAGGTTATTCATTTTATTCTCCTTATTTTATTTGTTCGTGATAATTTTCTTCTGCTTGTTTATCATCAATAGCACAATAAATAAGGGTGGTTTGTAATGAATTATGCCCCATTATTCTTTGCATAGTAAGTGGATTTATATTTTTCTTTACCATATACTTACCACCAGAATGTCTGAATGTATGAGGGGTAACTTTTTTATTAATGTATTTACCGATTTTTCTTGTTAAATAATTAAATTCCGATAGGGTAATATTGAAAGCATTAATATCTTCTAGTTCAGAATTAAAGTAATCTACTAACTCTTTTATAAAACTATTCGGAAAATAAACTAATCTTTCTGCCTTATCTTTTATTCCTAAAACTAATGCTGAACAATTAGTTAAATCTATTTTATCTCTGGTAAGAGTAAATAATTCACTTTTTCTAATTGAAGTAAAGAAACAAAATTTAAGTATTACACTACATTTATTGGCACTCATTCCTCTTTGAGAATAAGTCGCATAATACTTTATTCCCTTTTCTAATTCTTCATAAGTCATATATTGTCTTTCTTTACTCATTACTTCTAACATTTTTATTTCAAAAGATGGGTGTTTCTCTATCTTTAAAAATTTAGAAAAATCTCTACAACTCTTGATTACATTGTTTATTGAATTGGGGCTATAACTCTTATCTGTGAAGTATTGAGCCAAAAGTTCTTTAGTTAAAGTTTCAAATGTTAAATTCTTTTCCTCTAAATATTCAGCAAGACCAATTAAATAATTATAATAAACCAGACTTCTCTTGATATTGATTAGATAAGTTTTATAGGTTTCTAATTGTGTATTCATTTTATCCTTCTATGTATCTGTCTATGTTTAGTTTTTAATATCCATTTGCAATTTTCTGGGCAATAATTATAATCACTATCTAACCTATGAATACAGTAATTTTTAGAAGGTCTGCATCCCATATCTTTAATAAAATTATGAAATCCGACTTTACTTAACCATCTATCACAAACTTTAATACCTTTACTGCCATAGCTTTTATACGAATCATGTGTAGAATTATAACATCTTCTTTTCATTGCGACATACGTTATACGAGTTATTTCTTTGGGAGAATTATTATATATTTCAATTTGTTTTTTATGTGAATTCTTATATTCTATAAATTTATTTTTATCCATTTTTACATAATAATTTTTTAAATAATTTTTTCGAGTTTGATTATTTCGTTTATATTTCTTTTCTCTTTGTCGAGAATTAGCACAAATTTTACATTCGTGAGATAATTTATCTTTTCTTGATTTATTTTTATGAAAATTAATGATTTCTAATTCTTTTTTACATCTACTACAAATTTTAATTTTCATTTATCCCTCTAAAATCATCTTCTGTGTAACCTAACATTTTTAAAATCTTTCCAAAATATGAACTAATACTCAATACTAATATATTCAAATTACTAACATCTTTATTTCCATAATACAGTATTAATTTTGAAAATAACAATTCAAGACTCTGTAAAACATTTTCCATATCATCAAGATTATCAATAGTTATTTGAATTTTTTCTTTCATTTTAACTCCTGTAATAATAATTTACCTTTATCCAAAATTAATCTACCCCTACTTCCTCTACTCATTAATCCTCTGCGGATTAAATAAGGTTCTCTTAATTCTTTATACTCTGCTCTTGTCATATTGGCAATGATTGATAATGCTTCTTCTCCCACAGGTTTGCCACCTGTGGAATTTAGATTATCCAAAATTCTAATATCTATATCATCAAGTCCGTCTTTAATTATACGGTTCATCTTTAAAACTTTTTCCAAATTTCCACAGGCAATAAAATAATCAAATAAAGAAATTGCCAAGCGAGGCGTATATCTAACATTAATAGATATAGTATTATAATCTTCTTCTGAAACATTTGCTCTATGTATCTGGTCATTATATTGAATTAATAATTTTTTAATATCTTCTGAATTGTAATCTTCCAAATAAATCTTACAATGAATTCTATCCAAAAATGGTTGACATCTTTTTGATAATATCCAAGTATCTGTCGTTGCCCCAATTAAAATAAATTTTCTTAAATTCAAACCTTTTAATTTAAAATCTTCTATAATAGGTAGCATATAGGTTAATACATCTTTCTTTAACTCTGCCATTTCATCAATAAATAAAACATTGGGTAATTTGCTTTTTTGGTTTTTAACTAAAAAATCATTTAAAGTATCTATATCAAAATTACTACCCACATATACATTAAAGTCAAACCCTAATGTTTTAGCGATTATCCCGGCCAGAGTGGTCTTACCATAACCAGCGTTCCCCATTAATAGAAAGTGGCGAGGAAAACCCTTATTAATCAATTCTATGGTTAATTTTGCCTTATCTTTGGCTTTATCTTGGCTTATGTATTCTTCAAAAGTTTCAGGGCGATACATAAATTTTTGAACTAATGGTTGTTGAATGTATTGTGGTTTAGAAAAAATCTTTTCTCCCCATTCCATTAATTGTGTAATTCCTAACACATCATATAGGTCAAACATATTATTTCTCCTTTATCCAATAATATGGTAGATTATCTTTTTCTTTCCAATTAAATTGAGAATAATACTTCTTATCTTTTCTTAACAAATTACTTCGCATAGATGAATGAAATTTACGATTGCCTAACCAATAAGGTTTTATTTTATATCCTTCTATAAATCTTAACCTTATTACAAATTTTTCCCTTAATGTATCTTTATATCCTCTTATAATCCATTCTTCACATATAATTCTCCCATATTCTAATAAAGCCAATTCATAATCTTTCCACATTTTTACAATGGGGTGATTTTTCCAACCATAGTTCTCTTTAGTTAATGCCAAATATATCTGCCACGCCTCAACTCTTTGTTTTCCTAATCTTTTATAATCTAAACATTGAGCCGATTTAACAAAATTAGGATAAGGAAGAAATGTATTCATTTTATTCCCTCAATTTTTCAACTGCTTTTTTTATACCAACTAAATGTCGGTTTATTTCTTTTTTTAATTCCTCTAATTGTATTTTATTATAAGTAGTTTTATTTAATAAATAAGCCAAAGCCCATTCGTAAAAATCTAAATCTGTATCTCCTGCCTGTATATTTTCTCTATCATAAATAATCTTTAGGTCTTTTAGGGTCATCTTTTACCTCTTTCTATAAGTATAACACATTCCGGTATTAGATTTAACTATTTTAGTTATTCTAATTTATTAAAATCTGTCGGATGTTCAAGTTCTTCAAGTATTCCCTCTTGATATTCTATTTCAGAAAAATCATCAGGGGTCATTCCTTGTTCACGAATTTTATTTATAAACCTTGCCTCTGCTCTTAATACTTCTCCTAATTCTTTGTATGTTATATTCATTTTATTCTCCTTATTTTAGTTTATTTATCAATTCTATTGCTTGGTCTAAGGTCATATCAGTAGGTTCTTCTATATCAATGGATATTCTATCTTCATAAGCAAAAAAAGTCATTTCAAAGTATTTATTTTTTATTTTATAACTATCTCCATACTGTTCTTTTTTTGCCCCTAAACCCTTTAATTTTTCTTTAAGGATTTCGAGGTTCTTTTTTTCATTGTTTTCCTTTATTTTTAATTCTTGTTTCTTTTTAATATCTTCTTGAATAATAAATTTTACTTTTTCTACCAATAAATTATAATCTCCATTCATCACATCAAATTCGTTTAATCTTCTTCTGGTATGGGGATATTCTTTTGTAGAAATTTGTATATTAACTTTATCAAAATTCTTTGTTTCGTGGCTATAACCACCATAATAATAAGAAGAATTAATTTCCATATAAAAATTTTCATTACCAATATCTTCTCTAAATTTATCTGTAATTAAACAAACTATTTTTCTATTGCATAGTTTTTGAATTATTTTATTTCTTGCTTCTTTTTCGGTTATTATTACTTTCTTTTCTTCTTCCATTTTCTATCTCCTTTTTATTCTTTTATCTAATTCTAATGTTATTCCCAATAAATCTTTCATATCCCCTGTTCCATAACATTCTATTGTATAAATTTGATAATCGAGTGCCTTTGCTTCCTTTTTTAAATACTGTGTAGTCCAATCTTTGAAGTAAACACTTTTGTTATTATATTTTTTCATTTTACTCTCCTTTTATTTTAAATCCTCTTTTTTCTATCTCTGCCTTATACAATCTATAAACCGCTAATCCTTTGTTCCTCTCACACATTTCTATTGTTCCCTCAATTCCTAATTCAGCAAACCATTCATTAACATTATTCTTTACTCTCTGCTCAATATCTAATTTAACTACTTCTTCTAAACTTTCTTTTGCGACTTTAATTTTTGAGCCACAAATTAAACATTGTTTATGGTATTGTCCATATTCTTTTAATTCATTTTCAGATACTTGGTATGAATAACCACAAACTTCATTAATACATACTAATTTAATCATTTTACCTCTTTATTTTAGTAGAGTTAGTCGGCTTTCTCCGTATAAAGCATTATCTTTATATTCTAATGTTCCGACTTTTCGTTTTACTCCCTAAAATTTTTATTTCTACCCACATGGCCGGGGAAACTAAAAATTTCCCCCAACCGCTAATCCGTTAGCACTTATGCTAATTGATTTAACTTTTCCTTTGCTATCAACCACTCTCTCAATAACCGCACTTGTGCCTAATTTCTGCTCTATTGCACTTAATCTTGCATTTGTCTTTATTATCTCTCTTTCCTCATAAGAAGTGCCTAATTTTATTGTTATACGCACCCCGGCCTCATCAACACAACTACGAGTAAAGTTATGGCTCACATAAGGAGAGATTGTTAATCTTTTTGTATCTAAAATTCTAAACTCTACTTGTGCCTTATACTGTGTTCTTTCTAATCTTCCTACTCTATTACTTACATCATCAACTCTTGAATTAGTATCATTTATTCTACTATCTAATCTTTCTACTTCTTTAGGGTCAACATCTTTTCCGTTTAATCCGTCTAAACCATTCAAACCATTTAATCCGTCAAAATAATCAATGTTTTTAATAGGAGAATATCCCTCTTTTCCTGTATCTCCTTTTTTACCTTTTTTCCCGGTCTTTCCTGTTTTCCCTGTATCGCCTTTATCTCCTTTATCTCCTTTTAAACCCTGTATTCCTTGCTCTCCTTGTATTCCTTGTTCTCCATTAATTCCGTCAATACCATTTATTCCGTCATTACCATTAATACCATTTAAACCTTGAATACCTTGCAACCCCTGTTCTCCTATATCGCCTTTATCACCCTTTAAAAAACTTGGGTCAACCCAATTTCCTATATTTGTATTTGATTTATCATTTTTATTACAATCATATACAAATATATCCCCTTTGTTACCCTCACCAGAATACATAACATTACCGTCAGATTTACAATCCTCGCCACTACAAGCAAAACAATTAACAACTCCTATCAACAGTAATCCAACCACAACCAATCCTAAGATGTATAAAATTGTGTCGTGTCTTTTTACAAACTTCAAAATTTTGCTAAACATTTTACACTCTCCTTTTGAATTGTATTTAACTGTTTAATTAAAGTATAACACATTCCCGGCATTTAATCTCTCCAATTTGTAATTTCTATTCTCCACATAAATTTTTTCCCTTGTGCTATTCTTTCAAATTTTACCCAACCTATTGATAATGCTATACCTCTGTATTTTTTCTTTTTTCCAAGTTCAAATCTATAAATTTTCATTTCTGCTCCCCGAGCACTAAAATAAAATTTTTATCTCCCTGTTTTTAAATAATACTTTTTCCTAATTTCTTTTCGGGTCAATTTCATAAGTTCGTTTATTTTTCTCGGATTATGGCTTATCCATTTTCTTATTAAAATTGCATAATCAATTATATCAGAAAGAGTATAATCTTTCTTTTCTCTAATTAATTGTTCCTCTGCCAAGAAAAATAAATTACCTACCTTTTTCATAGTTCACCTTGCCTTTCTTTAAATACTTTTCTTTACATTTATCACACTCTACAACATCTAATCTATCTACTCCTACTCCAATTATACACCATTGAAATTGCATTGTTTTATGGGGTTTATATCCACATAAAATTTTATCATTATCAATTATATGAGTTTTTGTAGATAACGATTTATGGTCTTTGTTAAATGCTCTACTAAAGTATCCTATTGTCATTTAATCCTCTCTTTTTAAAAAATCTTCATATCTTCTCAAAAATAAACTTTCTGGTTTATTTTTCTTCTTAAAATAATCTTTCACCTTCCGCCAAAATTTTTTTAAAAAATTTTTCATTTATTGTCCCTTCCCGTTTAAAAATAAAAAAATAAATTTAAGCATCACACCGGGAAGAGATGAAAATAAAATTTTTACCATCTCCCCGGGCGTTAAAATAAAATTTAACCTACCAGAATACCCTAACTGCCTTAAATCATTGTCGTTATGCCTTATTCGGTTCATTTTTAACCTCTTTAGGTTCACAGTTCTCGCATACCCCTTTAAACTCGCCATTTATCCTTACAACCTTTTTAAATGGCTTTTTTCCGCAAATATCACATACAATAACCTTTAATTCCCAAAGTAATTTAGGCATTTTTTATAACTCCTTTTTTAAAATTTCATTTACCCCACCGGTCATCCTAAAATAAAATTTTTACCTTAATTCATCTATTTCTTCTTCATTCAATTCAAATTCGTTAGCCAATAATAAATCCTTAATACTCCATAAGCCAAATCCGTTTCTATCGGCTCTCTTTACAAATTCCGCTATTGTAGTAGTTTCTTTCCAAATCTTTTCTAAAGTCATTTTAATCCTTTTTTATTTATTACTTTTATTATTATATCACAATTTTCAAATTCTCCTACATCTTCCATTGTTAGAGTAGCGGATTTCTTATTTTTATTTTTGCACTCTAATAACATTCTTCTAATAACTTCTTCAAATCCATATCTCTTTATTATAAACATTTCTCCCCCTTAAAATTTACTATGCCATAACATATCTGCCCCTATAAATATCTCGCAATAATCCTCTTGCATTATAGTTATAAAATTACTCTGACTAACACCTCTGCCCTTGTATCCTATATCTAAATAAGTATATCTATAATGCTTTTCCATTACTTCTTGTTCATTTTCTACTTCGTATAAATATCTTTTATTTAATCTAATCCTTATCATACCCACCCCCTTATATCATTAAAATTGTGTTCTTCTTCTCTATCTTGCCTCTGCAATAGTCAATAAGGTATTGTAAACCTATCTCTGCCACAATTCTATTGCCTAATTCTATGGTCTTATCTTCTATATCCTTTTCATATTGACAACCGCCCTTTTCCCCGGTATCCTGTGTCAAGGCAAGGTATTCGGGGTCATCTTTCTCGGTCAAATAAGCCATAATACCCTTTCCTTTAGCCCTTAAATCTAAAAATTTAACCCCGGCCTCATAAACTAAATTTCTTACTTCATTATTATCTACCGCCATAACCACTAAATCATAATCGGCTATCTGCTCGGCTCTTTCTATCTTCTCGGCTCTTGCCTTATATCCGGTCATTTCGGCTAATACTTCTGCCTTATTCATACCCAAATGTTCTATATCATAGATAGTATAACTAAAATTCTTTTCTTCTATTGTGTCAAAATCAAACAAATCTATCGCCATAGGATTTATTCTGTCAAGCCCGGCTACATCTTTTTTAATTAACTCGGATAATCCCCTAACAAAATAACTACCAATTCCGTTCAATCCTATAATCGCTATTTTTAAGTTATCGTTCATTTTTTTATCCTTTAATTTTTATGATAAAGACAGAGTGGGATTATATATTTCTTCGGCTAACCCCACTCGTTTAGGTCAACCCTTACGAGAGAGTTTAGCCACCTATTAACCTCTCGGTAATAACTATTTCTCTCGGCATTTCTGTAATTCCGTCTAAACTAACTGTGTTAATATATTTTCCGTCAGCAAAGATAAACTTATCCTTTAAATCAACCTTTGCCTTTAACTCTTGTAAATCCGCACACATTACCTCTGTATGCCCATTATCATCAAGTATCATTACTCTAATCATTTTTTCACCCCCTCTCTTTTAGTTTCTACTATAATTATACCATATATTTTTCTATCCCGGTAGTTTTTATTACTTTTTTCTAAATTTTCTTTAGCCCATAAAGGTTGTAAATTGCTGTAATTAAAACATTTTGCTTGTTCATTCGGTTTACTCAAATCAAATTTACTACAAGGTCTAATATGGTCTATATGCCATAATCCGTAATTCTGCCAATTCATTCCTTGTTTAAATTGTTTCTGTAAATGCTCCCTTAAAAATTCTATACCACAACCTACTAATTTTAAAGTAGTTTTTGTTTTTGAATTGTTTTTTAACGCCTTAACTAATCTACTTCTTAAATTACAAACTATTTTATAGTTAATATCGTATTCTCTTTTATTTTTTTGATATAAATTCATTTTTTTCCTGTTTTTTATCGCCCATTGTTTATGCAATTCTCTTACTTTATTTTTATTTCTTTTTATCCATTCTTTTTTGTATTCTTTTATTTTATTTTTGTTTTTTTCTCTATATTTATTTATTTTATCTTTATTATTTTGATAATAGTTTTTATAGTATTCTTTATTTTTTTCTCGCCAAATTTCTGATTGTTCTTTTCGTTTTCCATTATGTTTTTGGCGATAAATTTTATATTGTTCTTTATGTTTTTCTCTATAAATCTTTTGATACTCTTTTTCGTTATACATTTTTAATTTTCTTCTAATTGTCCACCGGCCAGAAAGAAAACTTGCCTATACGCTATCCGGTCTTGCCAATTACCTATCTTCTCTATTGCTAACCATACCGCTTTGTGTCCGCATTGTTCTAACTTTTCTTTCATTCCGTCAATACTAATATCGGTATTTCTTTTTTCTTCTTCCATAATTCCCCCTTTTATCTAATAGTATGTATTTCTTCTCTTAATTTTCCGTCATTCATCATAACCATACAGAATTGCAAGAGTTTATCGTGCTTACAAAGATAATGCCCGGCCTGTGTCTTTTCGTTGATACAGATATACTCTAATCCGGGGTATGAATAAACTCCTACATCTTCTTCGGATTTCATCTTGATAATATAATTTTTTAACTTTCCTTTTACAATGTATCCACCGTCTTTTTTAAATACCTTTGTCTTATTATTTTCTAAAAATTCGGTAAATAATTTTTGTGCCTTTTCTTCTGCTAATCTTCTTTTCTCTACAAATCCCTTAACCCTACCAATTAAAATGTTCTCTAACTGCTCCCCGGCCTTTAGAGTATCACAAATTCGGCTAATAGCAGTTAATCCACCGCCACCGCATAAACAATGAAACGCCTCTCTTACATCAGTATAATTTCTTTCTACTACAAAATCATCTATACCAATCTTCCAATGCTCTTTATCTTCTGCCATAATACTAAAGTGTATCGGTATTCTAACATTGTTTAAATTTATTTCTATGGTCTTACCCTCTAATAATTCTAATTGTGTTCCGCTATACAATCTAATCTTATCTAAATAATTATCTAAATTAGTTATCCTTTCTAATCTCGTTGCTTTGTCTATATGGTATCCACCGCTACTTATAAAATCAAATAGTTTACCCATTTTTTGTATAGGCATTTTTACGCCATTAACTTTATATCGTCTTTTGCCTTTATCATTAACATTATTTTCTACCTTAATTTCCTTTAAAAATACTTCGGCTTTTGTTTCCGGGTCATAAGAATAAATCTTAAAATTTAACCACTTCTTATTTAAGTTTTTTAATTTCTGTTCTATCGGTTCTTCCCATTTTCCTTGCCTATAAATTCTTTCTAACTTATCTAAAAAACTCCTAAATCCTATTAGAATAAAAACCTTATTATAGTTTAAATGTTCACTTACTAAATCCTCTTTAGGAAAAAGTTTTACTATCTTATCTTTAAATTCTATTTTAAATCCCTTTTGCTTATCTATAAAATAATTATCCTTAATTATTCCCTCGCTATCTTCTAACAAGGTCATTTTATCATACTGCTTAATCAAACTAATTAACCTTTCCTGTTCCTGTTCGTTTTTTATTTCTTCTTCTGTTTCGGAATTGTCTATCTTTTTTTCTTCGGTTTCAAGTTCTTTTAGGCGGTTTTTAATCTTCTCTAAATCTTCGGCAAATATCAAATAAGTTATACTATTATCTTCTTCGGCTAATACTTTTAATTTCATACCGCCTTTATCCTTGTAGTTTTCAAATTCTATTATCTCTTTATCCGTTATAAGTAAATCATTATAAATATACATAGTAAATTTCTCAAATCCGCTATAATGGGATTTACCATATATACTAACCGCCCGGCCAGTATCTAAATAATTGTATATCGCCTCATCACTTGTGATTGAAGATAATACATTATTCAAATAAAATAATCGGGTATTCGGGTCAGATTGAAAAACATTTAACCTATAACTTTCTTCACTCTCGGCTATTTTATTATCCTTAAAAAATTCTGCCTTTAAAAATTCCTTATTAAAGTTCACCTTTTGCCAAATTCTTAAATAGGTATCTTCGGTATTTTCTATCTTATATTTTTTCATTTTTCCTTTCTGTTATATCTTTTACTTTAATTATAACACATACCTTTGCTAATCCGGTAGCCCTATCTCTTTTTTCTCTGTTTTCCGTTGCCCATAATGGTTGTAAATTCGTATAATTACAACACTTATGTAATTCTTCGGAATTACTTAAATTAAAACTACTACCCGGTCTTATATGGTCTATATGCCACTCTTTCATACCTCTATCCCCCCAACCTCTACCCAAATTTTCCCAATTCATACCTTGCTTAAACTGTTTCTGTAAATGTTCCTTTAAAAATTCTATACTACAACCTAATAATTTTATCGTAGTTTCTGATTTAAAATTACCTTTTAAAAATTTATTTAATCTACTTCTTAAACAATGTAAAATTCTAAAATTTATATCGGTTTTTGTTTTGTTTCTCATATATTCTCTTATTTCTTTTTTATGTTCTTGACGATATTTTTTATAGTATTTTATATTTTCTTTTCTATCTTTAATAATTTTGTCTTTATGTTCTTGACGATATTGTTTTTGATAATTTAAGAGTTTTTCCTTATTCTTTTGATAATAATTTTTAAAAAATTTTTGATATTCTCTTTGATGTTCTTCACGATAAATTTTCATCTGTTCTTTTAATTTTTCAATATGTTCTTGATAATACTTTTTTTTATATTCTTTGGAGTATTTCTTATGTTCTTCTCTGTATCTTTTTTGATATTCTTTTCTATTCATTTTTTAATCCTTTTTAAATAAATTTCTAACTGCTTTATATTATATTTATGTAAATCTATTCCTATATCTGCAAATCTTGGCTTAATGTTTTTCTCTGCCTCAATTTTTAATATCTCGGCAATTAGTTTATCCTTTGCCGGTTCGGGAGTGTTCAATTCAATTACTTTACTTATTTTAACTGCTTTTAGGTCTTTTAATTCCTGTTTTAATCCCTTTAACTGCCTACCTAATTTTATCCTGTCCTCATTACCTTTAGGCAATAATAATTTCTTGGCTTTTACATCTTTTATTTCTTTTCTTAATCGCCTAATCTCTAAAGCAGTTTCCTTAATTTCTTTCTTTCTTTTATTCATTCCTACCCCCTTAATAATCTATCCCGGCCACCTTGCCACGCCTCATTCTCGCTATCGTTAAGCATTTAATATGCACTTCAACCCCATTTCTAAAATAAACGCCACCCGGATAATCTATTATATCTTTACATATCGGGCAAATTGATTTCCTTATTCCGTTGACTTCTTTATATTCCTGTTTTGTTTTCATAATATAAGTATATCATATTTTTAGGTCTTTGTCAAGTTTTATTTTTTGTTATAACTCATTGTCTTATAATCACTTACAAGATTTAAAAATAATAGTTTTTTAATCATTTTATAATCCTTTTATAAATGCCTTTTTATAACAAAAATTTCTAAAACTCTTTTTATATAGTGGTCTATATTCTGCTGTTTTTAATAAATGGTCTTGTTCTAATCTTTTTTCTTGTCTTTCAATTTTTCTTTTTTGTAAATAATTTTTTCTGTATTTTATTAAATCATCTTTTGTAAAATCTGTTTTATCGGATTTAAAAATCATCTGTTTATGATTATTACTTATAACAAAACTTTTGCTAATTCTAAAACCTCTATCAATAATTAAATGTTCTTTATTCTTTTTATAATTAACTTCTAAAACTACTCCTAAACTATTTTTATTGCCATTAAAATAAACTATATCACCTTTTTTAAAAATAGGATTATCCATTTATATATAACTCCTTTTTCAATGTTATATGATTATCTGTTCGGCTATTTATATATATAGTTATGATATTCTTTTCTTTGCTTACCACTAATATAATATCAACCCCGGCCTCTGTATATGGTATCCTATAACATAACTTAATCGGCTCGGCTCTGTCATCTAAATAATACTCAAAAATCTGCCCGGCCTCTAACCTCAAGCCCTTAATAAATTTTAATAAGCCCTCAAGGTCAATTATTCTATTCTTAACACTCTCAAGGCAATGCCCGGAATAAGTCCATTTAAGAGAGTTTAACCTCTCTGTTAATGCCTCTAACCTTTGCCAATGTTCTACCTCTGTAAATACTGCTTTATGGTATCGGGTCATTTATACCCCCTTATAAAATATACGCCTTGCCCTAAAATCTCTTTACCTTACCCTTACCTTGCCCGGTCTTTTAATAATTTTTTGCCTTGTCTAATAACTTGCCTTGCCTTGATATAAAATTATCCTGTATTAACGCCTCTGCTGTCCGGCCATAATGCCCTTGTAAATGCCAAGCCCGGCCAGTTTTAATCAAATGGCTAAATAGTATTAAGGTATTTTTATCGCTTAGTTCCCCGGCCTCATAACTAATAATATAATCTAATTCATTAAATTTTGTCATATATCCCCCTTTTATTTTTTATCAATACACTCATTACAAACCCCGGCTATAACAAAAGAATTGTCCACCCAAACACCGCAAGAATTACATTTCAAACACCCGGCCAATTTTAAACTTTCCTCTGTCCGCTTTAATTTTTCTTGACTTAATTTTTTTAATAATAAATCCACTTATAACCCCCTTATTATTATATCGTATTATAACCGCCAAAAACTGACAACCTTGCAAATTTTACTCTATTGATATAATTATTTTTAACTTTAAATCTATTCCCATACTTATAAACTTTATGCCCGGTCAGTATCTTCTTGGCTATTGTCTTATGAATATCTAACCAATGCCTAATCTTAACCGCATACTCTATAATTAACACCTCTGACGGTTCTTTACCCTCTCTTAAAATTTCTACCTCTGCTAAATTAAATAAATTCATATATCCCCCCTTTTAATAACCCCATTTATCGTTTATTGCTTTTAAAAATTTTGTTTTCTCCCGGCCAGTAAAATTATCATTTATAACTTTTTGAATTACACTCTCAAATTCAAATTTTTCCCAAGTCCGGTTATAATAACAGCACTTAGTCCGGCCAATTTCAAAACCGCCTCTATGCAATACCGCAATATGCCTAAAACCATATCGGGTATTTTCCCAATTACATACTACATTATAAACTTTATTCAAATTAAAAATTCTCATCTTATACCCCCTTTTATGCTGATAAAACTTTAATTTCCTTTACTAATTGCCCGGCCTTAATCAAATCGTTATAAGAAAAATTTTCTCTATCACCAATTTTAAAATACTTAGTATTTGTTAAAACTTTACATCTAAAAGCCGGATAAAAATTATTTCCACCTAAAAAATAACCCTCTACAATTTCCAATTCTCTCGGTTCGTTAAATCCTCTTGCTGTAAACCGCTTTCCGATATATTGTTTAAAATTTTCTCTCATATCCCCCCCCCCTTGTTATTTAAGTATAGCATACTTCCCGGCCTCTGTCAAGTTTATTTTATTAATTATTTTAACCGCCTTGAATAGTTCCGCAACCCTAAAACCATTAAAACCTATAACCCCGATATATCCTTTTTTCTTTAAATAGTAAAATATATCCTTAATGCCTAAATCCTTGCATATCTTTAAATCATCTTTAATAAGATTATATAACTTGCTTTCCTCTACCTTTACAATATAACAAAACCGGCAACCCCTAAAAATATACTCTTGGTCTCCCGGTCTTACATAATAATAACTCCGCTTAATTCCACTTAACCGGGCGGAATTATTAGAATAGGAATTCTCCCCAAAAAATTCCGGGTCAACCTTGCCTTTAAAATCGGTATTGCTAAAATGATATAGTTTAATCAATTTAATCACCCTCTCCCAATACGCCAACCGGCTGTTTTGTATAGTATAAGCTGCTTTCTAATTCCCGGCCTTTTAACCATTGTGCAATTCTTATATCTTGATAAAGGGTATTGCCGATATACTTCCCGGCTCTACGCCTTAAATGGTCTAATATCTGACAATCTAAAATAAATAATCTACCCTCTAATACTATTCCGGCCTCTAAAATTTCGTTGCTATCATATCCGTTATCCCGACCGATAGTGTAATGATGTAACCATTCACTTTTAAAATGCCTTAAATGATTGCTTATCTTATCTCTTACAATGATATATTTAAGTTCCCTCATTTTATCACCTTTAATTTTTTTAATATCTTTAAACTAAAATAATCGGCTCTTAATTCCTCAACCGCCCGGCCATATCTATTATTAAAATAATCTCTACTCTTAAAATGCCCTAATTCGTGATATAATACGAATATAATATATTGCTTAAAGGTCTTTATAATTCCAATATGGTCTTTTTTATCCCTTATTAGTTCCCCGGGATTATGATATAATCTTAACAACTGCCTAACATTAAAATCAATTCTATTCCTATTTTTAAATATAGATGTTCTATTAGTTCTTAAATCCTTATCGTATATTATAATCCTAAAATTAGGCAATAAGTTCTTATATTGCAATAACGCCTTATGCAATATCTTTTTAATTGTGGTATGTTTTCTTTTGTTAGTTTTAGAATTGTATATCCTAATCATCTTATACCCCTTTATTGTGATATACTTCAATATAATACTGCCCGGCCTCTGTGTAAACTGTGCAACCGCTAAACTGCCTCAATGCCTCTTTAATACTCCGCTTTAATTCTACCCTTGCAACCTCTTTATAAATTCTATTATTCAATACCTCTATTTTATTTTTGTTATAATAGCAATACCCAACCTTATCAACTGCATAAAAAATTGCCTCTTGCTTATAACTTGCCTTAATAGTATCAATGTAATTATAAAATAGATTGCTATAATACCCCTTATCTATACTTTGATTATAATCCTTAACACTAACATAATCATAATAAGTATGCCCGGCCTCATTACGCCAAAACCCTCTTGCAAGGTTCTTTTTGTTTTGTTTTCTTTTTATCTCTGTTATAAATACTCTTGTCATTTTATCCCCTCTCTTTTAAAAATCCTTAATCCCTCAACCTAAGTAAAGTATAACATAATAAAACCCCTTTGTCAACCTCATAATTAAAAATAAATCCGAGCCCGGCCAGATAAAAAATAAACTAATCTTATGGCTTAAAAATAGATTGCCTCTAATCCCTTAAAATAAAATCATCTAATCAACTAATAATAAAACCTTAATAAACCCTAATAAATAGATTGATTATAATAGGCAATTAAATAAAAAATAATCCCGGCCTCATAATAGAATAAAACCGATTAAGCGGTTTAAATTTAACTCCTTATAAGTTAAATACAATCCAAACCTAATCAAATAATTATAAACCTATGCAATCAAAGAGGATACATACGCCCGGGTCAATTTTAGCAAGAAAATGCCCAAAATTCAAAAGATAGCAGACTGTATCTTTCTTTCGATGTCGCTAAAAAAATATATCTCCTTCATTCTA
>Ga0315276_10000048_pt1 | contig 86449 bp, 84 predicted proteins | sample YL17G05_0_MG_FD_204542 | JGI IMG/M metagenome (GOLD analysis project Ga0315276, IMG submission 204542) | Sediment microbial communities from Yellowstone Lake, YNP, Wyoming, USA - YL17G05_0 | ecosystem: Environmental > Aquatic > Freshwater > Lake > Sediment | place: USA: Wyoming | collected...
CGCAAAGACGGCGTCGGCAAATTGTATCAGCGATTTGGCGATGATGTTTCCTTCCTCAATAGAATCGACCAGATACACGTCGGCATCGCCAAGCACCGGGCCGCGACTGTGTTCATATTCGGCCGCCCTTTTCGAGGTCGCCATGTCGAGAGTCATCGGGCCGTAAATGGCGATATCCGGAATTTTCTCCAGCGCCATCGGGACAATGTTCTCGATGTCGGCGAGCGTGCGCGGCATCTGCTCCGAGAGCCGATCGGAACCGGCTGATAATGCGACCTTGACCGGCGAAAGACCCAGCGCTCTGCCGACCAATACCGCGTTTTCCAGAATTTGGTACTTCTGCTCGAGGTCCGGCTTCACCACCATGCCGCCATCGGTGAAATTGAGCAGTTTGTGATAACCGGGAATATCCAGCACGGCACAATGCGAGAGGGTGTTCTTGCCGCGCAGATTGTACTGCTTATCAAGCACCACCTTGAGCAATGCCGAGGTAGGCAGAAACCCTTTCATGATAGCATCGGCTTTGCCGTCGGACGCCAGTTTCACGGCGTAATGCGCCGCTTCGCTGATGTCCTTCTTATCGACGATTTCAAGCTTGTCGATGTTGATCTTGTTCTCGGTCGCCATCTTGCGAATCAAATCGGCGTCGCCGACCAGAATTCCGCTCAAGAAGCCGTCGGCTTCCGCCTGCGACATGGCGTCGATGACATCGACATCCTGTGCCCCGGCGACTGCGACCCGTTTGCGGCGGCCATCGCGGGCAATCGCGATAGCGCGCTCAATCAATTGGTCTGAAGTGTGAATCGGCTGCAATGGTTTATCAGGCATATGGTATTCCCCAGTGCCGATTTATATCAATAAATTTTCAGTTTCTCCTGTCCATTCAGAAACCGCGCGCCCGCGGCCGCCAGAGCCGCCATTTCGAATTCCCCCGGCACGACTGTTACTTTCCCGAGGAACGATACGTACTTCTTGATCTCCGCAGTCAGCCGTTCCGAATTAGCCATGCCGCCGGTAAGGACGATGGCCTCGAACTTCCCGGCCAGCGCCACAGCCGCCTGCCCGATCTCTTTGGCGATCTGGTATGCCATGGCGTTGAAACAAAGCAACGCCTTCGGGTCGCCTTTGTCGATGAGCTTCACAGTCTCTCGAAGGTCGGCGACACCGATATAGGCAACAAGGCCGGATTTGCGCGACAGCTTGTCGATCATCTCTGCCTCGGTGAACTGGCCGGAGTAACAGAGTTTGACCAAGCCACCAATCGGCAGCGCGCCGGCACGGTCGGGCGAGAACGGCCCCATGCCCAACAGCGCATCATTGACATCGATCACCTTTCCCCCTTGCAGGGCTGCGACCGAGACACCGCCTCCCATGTGAACGGCGACGAAATTCAGTTGCTCGAGCCTCTTGCCGAGCTTCTCCGCCTCGCGGCGGCACACCTCTTTGATATTCAGCGCGTGAACGCGGCACTTTCGATCGATTTCCGGAACGCCGCTGACGCGGGCGACATCGACAAAATTGTCAGTGGTGATCGGATCGGAGATAAGCGACGGCACGCCGTACCGTTTCCCCAGTCCATGGGCAATTATTGCACCCAAATTGGAGGCATGGTTCGAGTATATGCGATCGCGAAGGTCATCGAGCATATCGTCAGAAATTGCGTATGAACCACCCTCGAGCGGTTTGAGCGGTGCGCCTCGACCCACCACGGCGGCTATCTGTCCCGGTTTCAGTTTAAGGCTGTCGATCCAGAGGTCGATCTGCCTCATGCGGTAGCCGAACTGATCCGCCACGTTGTCAAACTCCAACAGTTCTTTGGTATCATGGCGAACCGTTTCTTCGGCTATCTGCTCGGCGCCATCGAAAAGAGCCATTTTGGTCGACGTGGATCCCGGATTGATAATCAACATATACTGTGACATGATCGGCTATGCTCCCACTGCCGCCAGTTTAATCTCCCGTCCCCGCTGGAACGCCTTGAGATTGATATCCACCAGCTTCGGCTTCACTTTCGACTTGATCGTCTGCACCCACAGCTCTTCCGTAAACGGCATCAGAGCGGACGCGACCCCCATCAGTACGGTGTTGACAAGACGCGGATTCCCCAACTCGGCGGCGATTTTGTCCGCATCAACCGGGATCACGTTCTTGGTTTTCGCCTGCATTTCGGCTATGGCGTCCGCGGGATAGTGGTATTGCTTGGATGATGTCACAATCGCCGGGACCAGTGACGTTCGAGAAATGATCGCGGTGCCGCTGGCCTTGAGCCAGTTGATGGCGCGAAGTCCCTCCGCCTGCTCGAACGACATCAGGATATCCGCCTGCCCTTCCTGGATGGTCGGAGAATAGACCACCGGCGCGATCCGCACATGCGAAGACACTACTCCGCCCCGCTGTGACATCCCGTGAACTTCCGATTTCTTCACGTCCAATCCGGCGTTCATGGCTACTTCGGACATGATCTCCGATGCCAGCAGAACTCCCTGTCCTCCGACGCCCACAATAAGAATATCGAATGACTGCTTATTCATAATCCACTCTACGCGTTGACGAATTGGCTCTTGAGCACAATGGCTTCAGGTTGACAGATCTGCGCACACAACGTACAGCCGGTGCACAGGGTCTCATCGATGACCGCTTTCGGGCGGCCGTGCTTGGTTGTTTCGGTCGAGGCCGCTATCGCCGGGCAGGAAATTCGGAAACACGCGGAGCAGCCGTTACAGAGTTCAAGATCGACCACGTATGGCTCGTTCATAATCCGCACCGGCATCAGCACGCACGGGCGCGAGGTCATGATTACCGATGGCCCCGGCCGCTCCAGCTCCTCTTTGATCGTGTTCAGGCACTGGTCGTAATCGTAAGCATCGATCTCCCGAACGTTCTTTACACCCAGCGCCTTAACCAGCTCAACCAGATTGAGCTGGTGCGTGTCCTGTCCCATGAGCGTCTTGCCGGTCGCGGGGTGCATCTGCCCGCCGGTCATGGCGGTGGCGCGATTGTCCAATATCATGACTGTGACATTACTGTTGTTGTATACGGCGTCGAGCAGACCGGTAATTCCCGAGTGGACAAAAGTGGAATCGCCGATAACCGCGACCGTCCCCTTCTCCGACCCTTTCACCTTTTCCATGCCGATAGCATTGCCTATGGAAGCTCCCATGCAAATGCAGGTGTCAAGAGCGTTCAACGGCTCCATCACGCCCAGCGTGTAGCAGCCGATGTCACCGGTCACCGCCACACCGAGTTTTTTGAGCGCCATGAATGCGCCGCGATGTGGGCAACCCGGGCAAAGCACCGGCGGGCGCGGGAAAGTCGCTTCCGACGCGAACACCGGCTCTTCAACAACTTTGACAATACCGGCGGACTGCAATCCCTTGCCGACCCGGTAAGGAGACAGTTCGCCCAACTTGCCGAAGTACTTCTTCCCCTCTACCGGGAATCCGGCCGCCCTGATCTGCTCCTCCCAAAACGGTTCCAGTTCCTCGACGACCAGCACGCGGTCATGCTTCTTGATAAACTCTGCGATCTTCTTTATCGGCAGCGGGAATCCAAGCCCAAGGCGGAAATAGTCCAAATCCGGCGCCGCCTCTTTGGCGTACTGATATGATACGCCACCCGTGATGATTCCGATCCTGGAACCGTTGGACTCAATCACGTTGAGGGGCGTTTCCTCGGCGAATTGCTCCAGTTTTTCCAGTCGCTCGGTCACGACGACGTGGCGACGGCGGGCATTCGACGGAATCATCACGTATTTGCTCGGGTCCTTCACAAACCGGCGGTTCAGTCCGCTTCCCGGTTCCCCCAGCTCCACCACCCCTTTGGAATGAGAGATGCGCGTGGTCATGTGGAGCATTACCGGTGTGTCGAACTGCTCGGACATTTCATACGCCGCCAGCAGCATATCTTTCGCTTCCTGACTGTTGGTCGGAGACAGAAGCGGCACCTGGGCAAACTTGGCGAAAATCCGATTGTCCTGCTCGTTTTGCGATGAATGCATTTCCGGATCATCACAGGAAACAATCACAAACCCGCCGTTCACCCCGGTGTAGGCGAACGTCATGAACGGATCAGCTGCGACATTTAGCCCGACATGCTTCATTGTCACCAGCGCGCGCTGTCCGCCAATCGAGGCGCCGATTCCAACTTCGAAGGCCACCTTCTCATTGGGGGACCATTGTGAGTAAACCGATGGAAACCGCTCGGCCAGCGTCTCCAGTATCTCTGTTGATGGCGTGCCGGGGTAGGAAGCCGCTAACTTGACTCCGGCTTCGAACGCCCCCCTTGCGACGGCCTCATTGCCTGATAGAAGTTCTCTCATATGATTTATGCTCTAAGATTCCTTGATGATTATCACTGCGGCGGGTGTGAACATATTCACAAACATATCATCTCGGCGATGCGCAGGCAAGCGGGAATTTGGGCGGCGAGCGACCAACAAACTGCCGTTACCGCAACGATTTGTGCGTTGCCATTATGGACAAAGACGGTCAATTGTCGTAAATTAGTCCCGGAGCTAAAGAAGGAGCGGCCGAATGAATTATTATCACCTCTGGTGCAATCTCAAGGACAGCCATAAAGACCTCGAATTCTCCCGGGCGTTACAGGAGTATCTCGGTCACCTAAAGTCGCGTGGGTTGATTGAGCGATACACCCTTTCTCGGCGGAAGTTCGGATTCGGGCCGCCGTCACTCGGCGAGTTTCATGTGGCGATAGAAATGAACGATTTGGCCCAGATGGATGCGGCATTCGGCTTCGTCGCCAAGCGCACCGGTGACACCGAGACGCTGCATCACGCAGTCTATAGCGCGGTCACCGAAGTTACCTCAGCGCTTTATCGCGATTTCCCTGATCCACAAAGGGGGAAGGAATAGACGGAGGCCGTGACGGTCAGTATTCCTGCCAGTGATGGTCAGCAGCCACGATCAGGCCGATCAGCACCCAGCACAGCAAGAGACCAGTGCCGCCATAACTGACAAACGGCAACGGCAGGCCGGTCACCGGCATCAATCCGAGAGTCATGCCGATATTCACTGCAAACTGGAAAAACAGCACCGCCGTCGCTCCGAAGGTTGTGAAGGAAGCGAACCGAGACCGACAGCGCGCCGCTATGCGGATACAGCGGTAGAAGACAAAGGTGAACAACGCGATGACTATCACGGCGCCGATCAAGCCGAATTCTTCCCCGAACACGGAGAAGATGAAATCAGTGTGGCGCTCCGGCAAATAGTCAAGGCGCGCCTGTGACCCCTGCAAGTATCCTTTGCCGATTACCCCCCCGGAACCGATAGCGATTTTCGATTGGATGATCTGATACCCTGCGCCCCTGGGATCATGTCCCGGATTCAAGAAAGTAAGAATGCGGTTCTTCTGATAGTCGGCGAGTTTTTCCCAAATGAATGGGGTAATCATGCCGAACGCCAGGTTCATTATCACCACGCCGATGGAGAAAATCAGACCGGGACGAAGCGTCGCCAGGAAAATCAAGAGCGCCACGAGGTAAATCGCCCAAGATAACCAGTAATAGGCGGCCACCATCGAAACAATCGGCGAGACAATCAACAGCAGATACCATGGGGACAGTCCCGACCAAAACCACAGAGCAAACAATATCACCGGAAATGTAAGTGAGGTTCCCAAGTCAGGTTGCTTGAGAATCAGCATCATAGGGATTATCGCGATAATTGCCGAGAGCGCCAATCGTCGTTTGGAATAGACCGGCAGACGGGTATAGGCGAAGAATCGTGAAATTGTGAGCAGCGCTGCGAGTTTGGCGATATCCGAAGGGGAAAAACTTACCGGACCGAGATCAAACCAGCGCGATGCCCCCATGCGAGTATGCCCCATCGTCAGCACCAACATAAGGAGAACCAGGGAGACGCCGTACAAGCCATACGCACCGGCATCGAAAAGTCGCTGCGGGAATCGGACCACCGCCAGAAACAGTCCAAAGGCCAGAATCAACCAGACAAGCTGTCGCAGCCAGTAAGTTTGCTGGTAGGCCGAAGCAGAGTAATACTGCGCCGAGAAGATAGTGATGATACCGATCAACGACAGCGCCAGCACGGCGCCTACCAGCTTCCAGTCGAGATTGTGATAATTGAATCTCACGGCCGGAGCTCCTGCCCGACATTCTGCGCAATAGGCTCCGGTTGCTGCTGCGGCTCCAGAAGACCCAACTTCTTTTTCATGTAAGTTTCAATGACTTTCTTCACGACCGGAGCGGCAACCTCGGAACCGTGCCCGGCGTTTTCAACAATAGCGCACACCACGATTTCCGGATTTTCAATCGGGGCGAATCCGACAAACCATGAGTGATCATTGCCGTGCGGATTCTGGGCCGTTCCGGTCTTACCGCAGACCGAATAGAGATCGTTTTTGAATCGGCGAGCGGTGCCTCTTCCCCCTTCGACTACAAGGCGAAGCCCTTCTCTCATTATCGCCAGCGTGGAGTGGGAAAACGGCAGTTTGAAAGAGACCTGCGGCTCAGGGACCTCGATTCGCCCGTTCGGATGCGTGATCTTCGTCACGATGTGCGGTCTGTAGACCGTGCCCCAATTGGCAATCCCACAGTAGAATTGTGCCAGTTGCAGAGGCGTCGTCAGTACTTCCCCCTGCCCAATCGCGGTATTCAACACCAGCGCTTTAGTCCAGCCGTTCTTACCGTAGCGTTTGTCATAGTACGCGACTGAAGGCATCAACCCGGAGAACTCGTTGGGTAGATCAACGCCGGTCTTCGTGCCGAAGCCACAAAGCGTGGCATACCGGTACATCTGATCCACGCCGACCTTTAGGCCGAGCTGATAGAAGTAAACGTCACATGACATTTCGACAGCGTGTATGGAGTACTGCACGCCGTGACCGCCTTTTTCCCAGCATTTGAAGAACCTGTTCCCAAACTGAAAGCCACCACCGCAGGAACGAAACGTAGTGTTCTCTTCGATCACGCCCGATTCGAGTCCGGCGCCGAGTGTCACCAGCTTGAATGTCGAGCCGGGTGGATACAACCCGGCCAGCGGTCGATTGAGAAGCGGGTGAGCCGGATCGGTCGAAATCGTCTGCCACAGGCTGTCGGTGATCATGCCGGAAAAAGTATTGGGATCGAATCCGGGAGCCGAGGTCATGGCCAATATCTCGCCGGTTCGGGGATCTATTGCCACCACCGCGCCCGCCCGATGGATTATCGGAGCCGAATCCGACTGCATCTTCATTGTGGCGTACCGCTGATCCTGAGTGTCCAGCGCATGGATCGCGGCAAGCTGCACGTCATTGTCAATCGACAGCGTCAAATCACACCCCGGCACCGGCGGGACGCGGTCCTTGCCTTCGTATTCACCGAGGACCTCGCCCAAGGCCGTGACTTCGATAAAGGCCGTTCCCTCAACCCCGCGCAGCAGATCGTCATATTGTTTTTCGACGCCCTTCTTGCCGATCGTACTCCCCATCCGATAATCCGCCTGCGGATTTCGCTCCATTTCCTGTTCCGACACCTCGCCCACGTGCCCGGTGAACGCTTCAGCCCGAAGGTCCACCGAGTACTCACGAACGCGGTCAAGCTGGTAGTTGACGCCGGGGAACTCGCTGTTCTGCTCCTCAAGCACCGCGATCGCTTCGAAAGGAACATCACGTCGAATCGGCGACGGTTGGTACGGGCTGGCCGCATTTCTCCGAATCCGTCGGAGGATCTGCGCTGTATCGAGACCCAGTATCGGCGCGAGGTGAGCGACAGTCTTCCCTTTCCGCTCTTCCGCGGGGACGACGGACACGGTGTACGATGGTCGATCTCCCACGATAACGCGCCCCTGTCGGTCGTAAACGACGCCGCGACGCGGCTCTATCGGAACAACTCGGATGCGGTTGTTTTCCGCGAGAGCCGCGAGCTCGCTGTGCTCAAACACCTGCAACTTGACCAAACCTCCCAGGAACAAGAGGAAGATCGCAGTGACCACGGCATAGGTTGCTTGTTGCCGCCCGATGTGCGAGACTGTAGTTTTATGCATAGGTCGTTAGAATAGTGCCCTGTGACGTCCCGAAGACCGGCCGAGAGCTATTGTGTAAATCAGGTATGCGACAGCGCTTGTGTAAACTGTCCCGGTCAAACTGAATCGCCACATTTGATACCAGAAATCGGATGGCCGGGTGAAAGCCAGCATGAGTGTATTATGAACAAGCACACCAACAATTAGCATGGCCAGGCGAGTCACCATTGACTCTACGTTCAACTGCTCGCGAGCATGGTATATAGCCAGACTGATGAGAACCATCGTCAGGACCTGGTACCCCATACTCAAGGGAACTCCCGCGCTCATCACCATTGCGGCGATAAACGCAAACCAGACCGACTCCGCTTCAGAGCGGTGCAGCGCAACGGAAAAGACAATTATGGCCGGCAGATTGATGGAGACTCCGCCAATCGATGTCGCCCCGCGCAGTATAACCTCGTGAAAGGCAATCAGCACCAGATAGAGGAGGTAACCGATCGCTCTCATGGCGTTTTCACTCTCAAAATGAAAAGTTCATCCAGCGAATTGAAATCCGCGGCGGGCGCCAATCGAATACTCAGAAACGGGTCCTGCTTTGGCCGCTCGACGCCGATGACGGTTCCCACAACCAGTCCGGGCGGATACAGTCCGCCCAACCCCGACGATACAACCAGGTCCCCTTGCTTGACGTCCCCTTGATACGGCACATTGTCGACAATCAACCCCTGCGACATCACGTACTTGGCAATTCCCATCTCACGGCTTTCCGAAATGCGCACGGCCACCCGGTTGGTGGGATCGGTGAGCAGTTGTACGGTCGAGAAGCTGTGAGAAACAGACACTATCTTGCCGAGCAGGCCTTCTTCGTTAATGATCGGTTCGTTCACCGTCACACCATCCAGATAGCCGCGATTGACCACCGCTTCCGTTGGGATACGGTCCCCTACGATAGCGATGACGCGAGCCGGCAGAAGTGAATAGCCGGTCGGCGGCTCAAAACCGAGCACTGCCCGGAGCCGGATATTCTCGCGGCCGGCTTCTTCCAGCATTGAGAGCTTGACGTTGGCGTCGACCAGGGACTCGCGCAGCCGCATGTTCTCGACGTGAACCTGCCGCAACTCCTCGACAGAGTTCTTCATTGATGCAAACGGCAGATAAAACGTTTGGAGGATTCCTTCGCTGACGTACATCGCTAACGGAAGGCTGGGCAAGCTCAGGGCTATACCAAACAGGAGAATCAGGATCAGATGAAGCTTACGCGAGGATCTGCTGAAGATACCGGAGATCCAACTCATGACTTGCGGCGTCCTTGCCGAATGGCGCTATTCAACCACGTCGATCAGAGCTAAAATGTCACCGGGCGATGATGCCTGCATCAGTTTCTGCCGATTGTCCTCTGACTTCATGAGGAAAGAAAGCCGAGCCATCACGTTCAAATGGGCGCCGACCGCATCCTCGGGCGCGGCGATGAGAAAAAACAGGTTCACCGGCCGGTGGTCCATCGCCTCGAAATCAATCCCCTTGGGACTACGGCCGAACGTGATGACAATCCCTTTGGCGGAGCGCGTCTTGGCATGTGGGAAAGCCACGCCGTATCCCACGCCGGTGGTCACCAGATTCTCGCGCTCCCGAACATCGGTGAGAAGCTCGTCGCGGTTCTTGATCATATTCGACGTTGCCGCAAGATCTACCAGTTCCTCAATGACCCCATCTTTGGTGGTGGCCTTCAATCCAAAGGTCACCAGGCTTTCGTCACAAAACTTCGACAGCTTCATCGTGCGTATATCCTTATGATAATGGCTTTGCCTCGTCTATCAACATTACCGGAATGCCGTCTAAAACCGGATAGCCCAGTGCGCACTTGCCGCACTCGAGCCGCTCGGGGGCATCCCGATAAGTAAGAGCGCCGTAACATTGCGGGCAGACCAGTTTTTCGAGCAATCGCGGTGACAGCTTCATTTCACTTCTCACAGCACATGATACTCGCCCATACGGCGGTATTTGCTCAGGCGTTCGTCCAGCAGCAATTCAACCGGTTTGTGCTTCAATTCGTCAAGCGTACGGAGAATCTCCTCTTTGACGATCTTGGCCGCTTGAGCGGGGTCGTTGTGCGCCCCACCGATTGGTTCTGGAATGATCTTGTCGATAATCCCAAGCCCGAGTAGATCATCGGCCGTCGGCTTCAACGCCTCGGCGGCCTCGGGCGCCTTGGCCGCGTCCCGCCACAGTATCGCCGCACATCCTTCCGGGGAAATCACGGAATACCAGGAGTATTCCAGCATCAGAACGCGGTCGCCAATGCCGATCCCTAAAGCCCCGCCCGACGCGCCCTCGCCGATAATTACGACGATAATAGGCACTTTCAGCGTGAACATCACCTGGATATTGAGCGCAATCGCTTCGGCCTGACCCCGTTCCTCAGCGCCGATGCCGGGAAAAGCCCCCGGCGTGTCGATGAGAATCACAATGGGCCTGTGGAATCGCGAGGCCAGTTGAAACAGTCGTCGCGCCTTTCGGTACCCTTCCGGGTGTGCCATGCCGAAATTCCGTATTAACTTCTGCTTGGTGTCCCGTCCCTTTTGCTGGCCCACAATCATCACTTGCTGTCCGTCGATTGTCGCCAGCCCGCCGACCATCGCCTTGTCGTCGGCAAATCCGCGGTCACCATGAAGCTCGATAAAATCAGTTGAAATCAGATTGACGTAATCAAGCGTATGGGGGCGCTTGGGGTGGCGTGACAACTGCACGCGCTGCCACCGGGTCAGACCGGAATAGATCTCGGTTCGCAGACGTTCGAGCTTCTGCTCCAACGACGCGATCTCGCCACTCAACTCGATACTCTTGCCGACCGAGAAATCCCTCATGTCGGAGATTTTCTTCTCGAGTTCCTGAATCGGACGTTCAAAATCCAAATAGAGACCTTCAGCCATTACCTTCCGCACCGATCGACGTGTGTCCCTCTATAACGCTTTGCCGGACCGTCGCTTGGTCCGAGACCGGCCAAAGACAAAGATAAAGAACGCCGCCGAAATAACAACCATAAAAAGGACCAAAAACGAGAAGACTAAGATGCGGTCCCAGAAGAACATAGCCAGCGAAAACAAGCCGAACGCGAGGGACACGGACCAGAAGATCAGCACGACCTGCCGAGGCGTCAATCCGGCCAGTGCCAGATAGTGAAAGAGATGTCGGCGATCCGCTTGCATCAGGCTCTTTCGTTGGAGGAGACGGCGGACAGCCGAGATCGTGCTTTCCATGATCGGCACACCCAGTGCCATCAACGGCAGGTACAAGGCGGCCGCGGTGAATGATTTGAGAGGAACCATGAGTGAGAGCACAGCAAAATAGAATCCGATCTGAAGTGAGCCGGAGTCACCGAGAAAGACCCTGGCGGGATAACGATTGTACATGAGAAAGATCGGCAGGAAGCCAATCAGCGCATAGGCAAAAATCAGGGCAACGCCTATGTTATATAGGTTCCCGACCACGGCAATCGTGAGTGCGCCGATTAGCGACACTCCCCCCGCCAAACCGTCAAGTCCGTCGATCAAGTTAATGCTGTTGGTCAACCCGACCACCCACAGCACAGTAATCAGCAGTGATAACTCACCTACTGCGATCTGGCCGCAAAACGGAATCGACACCGGGTCGATTCTCAAACCGCCCGCAAATAAAACGACCCCGGCCACTACTTCCACACCGAGTTTCACCCAGGCGGGCATGGAGTGCAGGTCGTCGATAAACCCCACCGCGCTAATCAGCACCGCACCGCCGAGAATGAATGGAAGCATGCCGCTCAACTCGGCCATCAGCCTCGGATAAGCAAGTTGCAGGATAGCCACAGTTCCCCACATCGCAGCAAATAGCGCGACGCCGCCGAGATACGGCACCGGTACTTTGTGCCGCTTGTGGCGACCGGGACGATCAAGCAATCCAAATCGATGCCCTGCCCGTATCAGCAGAGGTAAACTCGTGGCGCCGAGTATCGAACTGACGGCAACTGTGACAATGACGAAAACGATTAACATAATCGCTACCGCCGCCGCGGAATTACCACACTCAGAATCAGATTGAACGTGAGAAGCACCGGCAGAAGGATCAACGAGAAGCCGTTTGGAAAATGCTTGAGGAAGTACTTATAGACTGACTGATGGTGATACCAACTGCGCTTGAATCGCCCGATCCGTGATCCCTGGCCGAATCCATGCACGCCACCCGCTTCGGGCACCACAAGATTGACAAACCCGGCATAATGGAGCCGGAGCGATAGGTCCGTATCCTCCATGTACAGAAAGAAGCGTCTATCGAACCCCTTCATTCGCTTAAACAGGTCACGCTTGATCAGCGCCATAGTTGCGGCAACAGCGGGAACCTCGGTAACGCAATCGTAGTCAGGCAGCGTGTAGAAGCCGGCGTGCGATGACAGACGGCTCAGCAGCAACCTGCCCATCACCGAGCCGCGAGAAAAGAGAAGATTCAGTACCGTAGGGAAATTGCGGCAATTGGCCTGAAAGGCGCCGTCGGGATACCGCAGCCGCCCGGCCACCAGCCCGGCCTTCCGAGTCGACCGGGCAACCGCCACCAAACAACCAATCGCCTCCGGATCGATTTCGAGGTCAGGATTAAGAAACAGCAGATATTCGCCCGTGCCGGCTTCCGCCCCCTGGTTGCAGGCGTAGGCAAATCCGAGGTTGTCCTGATTGGTGATTATTGTCACCTCAGGGTGCGTTTGACGTATGGCGTCAGTTGTCCCGTCCTCGGAAGCGTTATCAACGACGATGATTTGATTTACGATGTCGCCGGCGCAGTCGTTCAACCGCTGAAGGCAGGTCAGCGCCGACGGCAGTGAATTGCAGGTGACGATGACAACGGATACGGTATCGGATGTTGACACCGGAACGGCTCAGTTAAACTTCCCGAACATCGATTTGATTCTCAACAGCCAGACCATCCAGATCGCCTCACGCACGATCCGCTTGGACATTTTGGATGATCCTGCCCGGCGCTCGTAGAAAACGATGGGTATCTCCTTGAGTCGATACCCTTTCTTCCAGACTCGCATCGACATCTCGATCTGAAACGAATAACCGGTGGAGTGAACGTCGTCCAGATTTATGGCCTCAAGCACCTCACGGCGGAAGCACTTGAACCCGCCGGTGGCATCATAGAGAGGCAAACCCGTTATGACTCGCGTGTATTTGTTCGCGAAATACGACAACAATAAGCGGGACATCGGCCAATTAATAACGTTGACGCCGGAAATATAGCGCGAGCCGATCACCAGATCATGGTTCTGGATTTCTTTGATGAAATCCTTCAAATATTCCGGGCCGTGGGAGAAATCGGCATCCATCTCGAAGATGAAATCAAATTTCTGTTCGATTGCCCACTTGAATCCTGCGAGGTAGGCGCGGCCCAGTCCTTCCTTGCGTTCCCGGTGGAGCACTTTCACTTTCGATTCCTGAGCGGCGAGTCGGTCGGCAATCTCCCCCGTTCCGTCCGGCGAATTATCATCGACTATGAGCACGTGTATGCGCGGGTCCATCGGCAACACGGCGTGCACGATCTTTTCGATGTTTTCGCGTTCGTTATACGTCGGGAATATGACAAGGGCTCGCTGCATAATCGTTATCCGTTACTGCTTTCCGGCATCGGTTTCTTTCGACGCTCCACTATTACATAGCCGCTAATGATACTCAGAATGTACAGGGCTGTCAACCATGTGATCATCCGCCCTGCAACGTACCGCGGAGACTTATACACAAAGGTCACTTCCCGGCTTCCTGCCGGAACGGCGACAGCACGGAAAGCGCCGTCAACCCGAAGCAGCCTGGCCGGGCTGCCGTCAACCGCGACCTGCCAGGAATCATAGTACACGTCGGTCAGTACCAGCAATTTATTGCTTGAGACCTTCACCCCAACCGCTACCGAATCCACGTCGTGCAAGATCACCCACGCTGAATCGCTACTTGCGGAGTCAGCCATGATCGGAATCCCCGGTTTCTCCTCCAAGAATGCCATTTCTCTCAAGTCGATATCGCCATCCAAAATATTCGGCGTGATGGCCTTCCTGTCGCCCACGACATTGTACTTGTTGACCAGAAACGCACGCGGAAAGGCGTTGTCATTACGATACAGCTTGCTGCGGCCATCGCCGGCTACTTCAACCAGCGGCTTCGGGCCGAAAAACTGCGGGGGCATCTGCGTTTGGGCCGGGGCCATGAAGTATCCGGTCCCGACCAGGTTAAGGAAACGCGGATTGAACGGTTTGCGGTTGTTCTGCAGGGTTGATATTCCCGGCCCGCCCAACAGGTCATCGTACCATCGTAGCTGGTTGCCGTGATAGCCGACCACCACTTCGATTCCGTAATACGGAAGAACATCATCCTGGAGGTTGGCGAGATTAAGCGCCCGGTAATGATTTGCGTTTTGTTTCAAATACTGCGTGATTGGCGTCGGTGACCAGTACTGCGCCGGGTCAATTGTCCCAATGAACCGGCTGTTGAACCTCATGTCATCGACCAACGGCACACAAAGGACCGCGAGGAGAATTCCGGCTCCGACCTTGCCGCTGCGATACAACCAGACAAAAAGCGCTATCAATGCCGTGAAGAGGAATGCCATCCAGGCGCCGGTCTGAATCTGCGGCAGATTCATGTACGCGACATCGAGCTTGCTCACACCCTGCTGTACCATCGTACTGGAAGCGTCGCTGTAGAAGATCGAACACCACGCGGACAGTATGTTCTTGCCGGCGGCCGAGAAGCAAAGCGCCAGCAACCCAAGAACCGCCGGAAAACCGAACAGAAGATACATGAAGTTCTTCTCCGATTTTCCCGTTTCCCGCTTGCCGGAAAGCAGATGCTGCAACGCCATGCCCGACAAGAGCGCTACCGAGAAAGTGAACAAGAACATGATCATCGACGGCGCTCGTAACGATTTCACCAGCGGGATTACATAGAAAAAGAGCTTGAAGATCGGCGTGGTCGCCCCAAGCGCATAAATGAGAGCCAGCACCGCCAATCCGGCGAAGAAGTACGCCTCCCGCCGTTTCGCAAAGAAGACGGCCACCAACGCGAGGAGAAGTCCCGCCGCGCCGCTCGACTCGGAATTGTCTTTGAAGTAATTCTTTCCCCAGTAGAAGCTCTTGTCATCTTTGGTCGAAGCTCCTGCGAATTCCGGCACCAGTAGTCCAAATGCCTCTTCCTGATGCATCGACCACGAGGTCGCCCACTCCCAGCCCCGTTTGGAATCAGCTCGCGGCGAAAAATTGGTCGTGTAGTTGTATCCGGGATAGAACTGAATCAGCGATAACAGCACGCCGATCAGCACGCCGTAGCAGGTGAGCAATCCGGGGCGCGCCAGTGCCATTATCTGCCTCTTCTCGCGGTACAGGAACACCAGCTTGAAGATCGTGTAAAGCGCTAGTGCCCAAAGGGAGAAGTACGCCATCTGCACGTGCGGGGTCAGGATTATGACGCCAACGACCAGCCCGAAGATCGTGAAGTTGAGAAACGGCTTCTTCTCGAACGCCCGGTCCAGAAACAACAGTGCCAGCGGAAACAGCGCGGTCACGAACATCTTGCCATCGTGTCCCGGTGATACCAGCGAAACCATCGACGCAGCGAACATATAGATTATTGCTGAGAGCAACGAGGCAGTTTTCGACAACTTGAACTGCCGTGCGCACAAGTACATGAAAATGCCTGCCAGGTAGATATGCATTACCAGCACCATGCCCAGATACCGATGTACTTCCATGAAGTACTTGATTATTGACAGCGGGTAAAACAGATCACCATGAAATGCGTCGACATGCGGCAAACCGCCGAAAATAAACGGATTCCACTGCGCCATCGCGCCATGAGACTTGAAGTAGTCGACCGCGAATGAGCGGAAGAACATTCCTGCCTGAATCGTATCGGAGCTGTCCAGCATCCTGTTGGAGAAAACGAACTCTCGGAACAGAATGAGCAGAGCCACCATCAGCACGCCGAATGCCACCGGTGTAAACCAGGGGGAGCTTTCCCATGGTAACGAAACGCCTTTCGGAGCGTGGCGCGGTGATTCAGCAGTTTTCAACTTGGCAGCCATATACGTATCCTACATGTTTGTCGATTAAGCAGATTCATGTCCTGACGGCCAAAATAGCGGGGTTGCATGATTGGGGCAACTTCTTTGTCTGTTCTCGAAAAATAGCTGAGGGAGAGCTTTTGAGGTCATTTCTTCTGTTGCTTGAGTTCGTCGAGAATCCCCTGTGTTTTCTTCCTCAGGTCCCCCAACTCTTCTTTCATGGCGGCCTGGCTCTCGGACATGAACCCCAGGATGAACAGACCGAGGCCCAACCCGGCAAGCAGGATGACCAGATACAAGAGCGGGCGCTCGCCATGGGCCAGCACATACCGTTCGTAGACGGCATACAATCCGACCAACAGCGCCAGCGCCATGAGGATAGATCCGGTGACGCCGAAATACAGAAGCGGTTTGCGCGCAAAGGTAATCTGGAATTTCACTGCCAGCATATCGAGCACGCCGACCGGAATCCGCCAGATCGAGAACTTGGTCTTTCCCCACTTGCGGGGGTACAATTGAACTTTCTCTTCTTCGACCCGATATCCTTCGTTGGCTGCTAGTGGCACAAGATACCGATGCCAGTCCTTGCGCAGGAAGATATTGTCGATTACCTCGCGGCGAAACGCTTTCACCGAGTTCAAATCATGCACCTTGAGACCGAATATCGCCCGTGAAAAGCTGTTGTACACTTTCGACACGAACCGTTTGTTGTATTTGCCCTGCTTCCAGCCGGTCGTGACATCGGCGCCGTCGGCAATTGGAGCAACCAGTCGCGGAATATCATTGGGGAGATACTGAAGGTCCGCCGGATAGAAGACGAACACCTCGCCGCGAGCAATGGCGAAACCGGTTTGAAGTGCCTCAGTGAGGCCGCGATTGCGATGGTGCACGGCCAAACGAACGAAATCATGCTTGCGGGAATTCTCGACAATCTTCTCGCGCGTCCGGTCGGTGGAGCCGTCGTCGACATAAATCAACTCAACGTCGAACCTCGCCGATTGACGCATCTCGGCGAACAGACGGCAGAACTCGTCGATATTTCCTTCTTCGTTCATGGCCGGAACGACCACCGAAACCATGAAATTGTACCGTTCGTTTTTCGTCACGCTGTTCCTTTTGAGTTCGTAGGTCAAGCGCGCCTCGCGCTTGACAGCCAAACCTGGATTCCCGCCTTCGCGGGAATGACAACTCGAAGCAGTTGGGCTATCAGGAGCGCAAGGCTCCTGACCTACAATAACTTAGATCGGAAGATACGGCTTCAGGTTGAGTGCGTCAAGCTTACTGCCGGTACACCACCCTCCCGCCCAAGATCGTCATATGCACCTGGCCGGAGAGTTTCCAGCCCACAAACGGCGAATTGCGTGAGCGGGATTGGAATCGGTCTGCCCGAACTGTCCATTTCTTCTCCGGATCTATGATCGTAATATCCGCCGGCATTCCTTTGGCCAGCGAGCCGCCGGACAGCCCAAATATCCGCGCCGGATTGGCGGTCATCTTCCTTATCGCATCCGCCCAGTCCAGATATCCTTTGTCGATCAAATAAGTCTTCACCAATCCGAGCGTGGTCTCCAGACCGATCATCCCCGATGGCGCCTGGTCGAATTCGCAATCCTTTTCCTCTTCCGAATGCGGGGCGTGGTCCGATGCGATACAGTCGATTGTACCGTCCACCAGCCCCTCGATAACCGCGTCCCGATCATCCCGTGACCGGAGCGGAGGATTCACTTTGAGATTGGTGTTGAATTCCTTGCCGATCTCTTCGTCGGTCAGCACAAAATGATGCGGGCAGGCTTCGGTCGTGACGTTGATTCCTTCTTTCTTGGCCTGACGAATGGCATCGACCGCCCGTCGCGTGGAAACGTGCTGAATATGCAGCCGCGCTTTTGTAATTCGGCAGAGGGCGATATCGCGAAGCACCGCGATCTCCTCCGCTACCGCCGGCGAACCCTTCAGCCCCAACCTGGTTGATTCAAACGACTCGTTCATTACCCCGCCCCCGACCAGTAGTTGATCTTCGGCGTGCTGGCAGACCGGGATATTGAACATCTTGGAGTATTCGAGCGCCCGGCGCATGATATCCGGATTCTGGACATAGTGGCCGTCATCGGTGATCGCAATCGCCCCCATCTTGACCAGATCGCCGATTTCAGAAAGCTCCTTGCCGTCGGTATTCTTAGTGATCGCCCCCACTACGTACACCCGGGCATCCGCGCTCTTGGCGCGATCCTGAACGAACTTGACTGTTTCCTGGTTGTCGATTCGGGGCGCCGTGTTCGGCATACAGCAGACCGACGTAAACCCACCTGCCGCCGCTGCCCGGCAACCGCTCTCAATTGTCTCCTCATCTTCGCGTCCCGGTTCGCGCAGATGCACGTGAACATCAATCAACCCCGGTGTGACCAATTTCCCTTTCGCATCGATCACCTGATCCTTGTCCGCGCTTTTCACCAGCCGGGTCATCTCGGCGGATTCCCGCTCGACCCCGGCGATTACTCCGTCTTTGATAAGCACGTAGGCATCGGAAGTGAAACCGAGCGATGGGTCAACCACCCGCGCGCCTTTGATTATCAGATCAAACTTCTTGCCAGCCATTACTCGCCCTCCTCTCCTTCCTTCTTGCGTCCACTCAGCAGATACAGCACCGCCATCCTGACCGCCTGCCCGTTGGTCACCTGATCCAGAATAACCGACTTATCGCTGTCGGCGACTTCGCTCGTTATTTCGACACCGCGATTCATCGGACCGGGGTGCATGATCGTGTAATTCTTGTTGAGCCGTTTCAGCCGTTCTTTGGAGATACCGAATAGGTTCGTGTATTCCCGTTGCGATGGGAATAGACCGGCTTGCTGGCGCTCAAGTTGAATGCGCATAATGTTCACCACATCCGCCCCCTCCAGCGCCTTATCAATATCGGTGTAGAGATCGCAGCCGAATCTCTCAGCATCGTATGGAATCAAGGTCGATGGCCCGCACAGCGCCACCGATGCCCCCATTGTCTTCAACCCCCAGATATTCGAGCGAGTGACGCGGGAGTGTTTGACATCGCCGACCAGAACGACCCGAAGCCCTTTCAATTTGCCGTATTTGTGGCGAATCGTGAACATATCCAATAGCCCCTGAGTCGGGTGCTCGTGGGTGCCATCACCGGCGTTAATGATATTGGCGTCCATGCATTGGGTCAGATAGTACGGCACCCCCGATGATGAATGCCGTACGACCACCATGTCGATTTTCATCGCTTCGATATTCTGCACCGTATCCCGCAGCGACTCCCCTTTCTTCACCGAGGATGTCGAAGGGGTAAATGCCACGGTATCCGCTGACAGTCGTTTCTCAGCCAACTCAAACGATATGCGCGTGCGAGTCGAGGGTTCATAGAACAGATTCAGCACGGTGACGCCGCGAAGGGTCGGGAGTTTTTTGATTGCCCGGTCGAGGACTTCGCGGAATGATTCGGCGGTATCCAGAATCAACCCGATGTCTTCTTTTGAGACTCCTTCGAGTCCCAGCAAATGTCTCGATGCCAACGCTGTCATTTGGCACCTCCCTTCTTCTTCGTCCGTGCGGAAGGCCTAGTCGGCTTGGCCGCCTTCTTGCCGTTCTTGACGACATAAACCCGATCAGTTCCTTCCTTTTCTTTCACTTCCAGCACAACCTGATCGCTCTTGGCGGTCGGGATATTCACTCCCACATAATCCGCCTTGATCGGCAGTTCCCGGTGGCCGCGATCAATCAGCACCGCGAGCTGAATCGTCTTCGGCCGCCCGAAATCGATTATCTGGTCCAGCGCCGCGCGAATCGTCCGGCCGGTGAACAGCACATCATCCACCAGCACGATATTCCGGTTGCTGACTTCGAATAATATGTCCGTCCGCTGAACCACCGGCTGATCCAGCTTGGAGTGAACGTCGTCCCGGTACAAGCTGATATCCATCAGCCCGACCGGCACGCGCACTCCTTCGAGTTTCTCGATAATCGCCGCAATCCGCTTGGCCAGGTGCGCGCCGCGCGTCAGGATACCGACAATCGCCACCGTCTCCGCGCCGGAGTTGTGCTCCAGTATTTCGTGCGCAATACGGGTCAGCGCCCGGTTGATTTTGGCTTCATCGAGGATAACGTCATTGTTCACAGACAAGGGTAATCCTCCGTATATGATAGAAATATGTCAATTGGCTTTGATAATCGGTAGTTGTGCTGATCGGCGGAGCGGTCAAGCCGCACCGCATGAGTACAATACATGAATCCAAACCTTTGGCAGCCTCACCGGACCGCCTTAAAAAGCTGGTGGGAGTATAGAGAATTGCGGGCAGATGTCAAGAGGGAGGTGCAGAGTATTTTCTATTTACCGCGCGGGAATGACACTTATTGCCGAACCAGCTTCGACACCACACCTCGATATGCAGCCGAACCGAAGAAATCCTCAATCCCTACCTCTTCCGCCTTCCCATCCCCTCGCAAATACACCACCCGATCACACAGCGCCTTGATCAAGTCCCCATCATGGCTGATGATTATCTGTCCCACCTTCTGCTCATGCAGTGCTTTCGATAATAGCACAAACCGCCCGACCCCTTCCGGATCAAGGCCGCAGGTCGGCTCATCGAATACGACAAATGCGGGATTCATTGACAGGATCGCCGCAAACGCCAGCCGCCGCTTCTCCCCCATCGACAGACTAAACGGATCACGCCCGAAGAACACGTTCAGTTCGCTTGACAGAGTGTCGCTTGGACCGTCATTGCGAGACCCCGCTTCGCGGGGTCGTCGCAATCTGTCAGCCTCATTTGGAGCCGGCAGATCGCGACGTCGTTCCCCCGCTGAAAGCGGGTTCACTCCTCGCGATGACGTTTCCATATCTACTGATCTGTTATCTCCGAGGCCGACGAGATTCAGGTAGCCCGCTATTTCATCGTCAGAAAGCACCACACCAAAATTCTTCGGCCCGAAAGCCACTTCCTCCGCGCAGGTCGGCAGAAAGAACTGCCGCTCCGGCTGTTGAAACGCACCGATTACCGTTCCCGGCTTGGTGACCCGAATCGGCGTGCCGCCACCGTCAAGGAATTCGATCTTGCCCCCCGTCGGCTTCACCAGTCCGCACAGGAGCGCGCCGAGCGTGCTCTTTCCCGAACCGGATGGCCCCACCAGCCCGATTGTCTCACCACGCCGCCATTCGAGTGACAGGTCATTGATAATTGGCGCCCCGGCCGCATACCCGAACGAGATACCGGACAGGCAAATTAGATTTGTAGGGCAGGACCGCTTCTGGTCCTGCCGATTTCTTTCATCGGCCTCAGAACGGCAGAACCGCAAGGGGTTCTGCCCTACGGAATCTGAATATCGCAAACCGACTTGCTCGCAGGACTTATGATCTGCCAGGATCCGATTCGGGTCACCGTCGACGGCAATCCCCCCCTCATACATTACCACGAGCCGTTTGTACTGCCTGGCTACGTGTACATACTGCGTTATCCGTATCTCAACAAGCTGCGGATCACTCGCGTGCATCCGCGCGAGAGCGTCGGTGAGCAACCGCTTGCCCGCTTCATCGAGAAACGAATCCGGTTCATCGAGTACGATAATCGGCGGTTCGCTGACCATCACCGCCGCCAGCGCCACCCGCTGTTTCTCCCCGCCGGAAAGCTCGGTAGTGAGGCGGTGTCGCAAGTGGCCGATACCGACCTGCTCCAGCGTTTCGGTCACTGCTGTTTCCATCTGAGACATAGGCACAGCAGCGTTTTCCAGCGCGAATGCAATCTCCTTGTCCACTGTTACCGCCACCATTTGATTGTCCGGATTCTGAAAGAGAATTCCAACCGGGCGGGCTGCAATGCCGTTCGGTTTGTCTGTGGGCGGCCTGTCGATATTGATCAGCACACTCCCGCTTTGTGGCGCAGTAAGACCGGCGATAATGCGCGCCAGCGTCGATTTGCCGCAGCCGTTGGCTCCCATGATGCAGATTGATTCGCCAGCGACAATCGATAACGACAAATCTTTCAGCACCGGCGACTGCTTGGTGTAGCCATATGTGATGCGGTCAAGCGTGATCATAATACTTCGTGCCCCACAGCTTGCTGTGGGTATTACCCCTGAATTCCGACCCTCATCCGCCCTTTCGGGGCACCTTCTCCCATAGGGAGAAGGGAACGCCAACCGTCCTTTTCCCCCTCTCCCCTATGGGGAGAGGGCAAGGGTGAGGGGATGAGAAGTTGCATGTGAATTAGTATCATTCGCATCACAGTTGCCACATAAGAAAGCCGATGCCCTTTCAAGAGAGCATCGGCCCAATCCTGTCAATTCTATCCCTCACCCCTGAAAGTTGACATCAAGCGTCCGCGCGGCGGTGCTTTCATCCAGACGGCGCACCGGCGTGACGTGTGGCGCCGATGTCACGATCTCCGGATTCGTTTCCGCCTCGCGTGCGATCTGTTTCATAACCGCCGCGAATTCATCCAGCGTCTCGCGACTCTCGGTCTCGGTCGGCTCGATCATCATCGCCTCCGGCACGATCAATGGAAAGTAGTTGGTCGGCGCGTGCATCCCGAAATCCAGAAGCCGCTTGGAGATGTCCAGGGTCTTCACCCCGAGTTTCTTCTGCCGACTGCCGGAAATTACGAATTCGTGCATGCAGTGCGCGCCATACGGCAGATCGTAGTCTTCACGAAGAATCTGCTTCAGATAATTCGCGTTGATGACCGCATTCTCCGACGCCAACTTCAATCCCTCGCCGCCCATCGTTTTGATATAGGCATAAGCACGGACCATGTTGGCGAAATTACCGTTGAAACTATGCAGGCGGCCGATTGAATGCGGGCGATCGTAGTCAAAGAACAGCTTGCCGTGATTGTCCTTCGTGAGTGTCGGCAGAGGAAGGTACTTCTCCAACTCCGCTGTCACGCCGACTGCCCCGGCACCCGGTCCACCGCCGCCGTGCGGTGTGGAGAACGTCTTGTGCAAATTGAAATGCATGATATCGAATCCGGTCTCGCCGGGGCGGAAAATCCCCATCGTGGCGTTCAGATTGGCGCCGTCCATATACATCAGGCCGCCCGCCTTGTGCACCACCTCGGCAATTTCAACGATGTTCCTTTCAAATAGACCCAGCGTATTCGGATTGGTCATCATCACGCCGGCGACATCGTCGGTCATTACTGCCTGAACTGCTTCAGGCGAGATGATTCCCTGCTCGTTGGATTTGACTTCAATTGTCGAGAACCCCACTGCTGCCACTGACGCCGGATTGGTCCCGTGCGAGGAATCCGGAATAATCACTTTCGTGCGCGGTTTGCCGCGATCGAGATGATATTTCCTCATAATCAGCAGGCCACAGAACTCTCCCTGTGCTCCTGCTACCGGCTGCAACGAGATCGCCGGGAAACCGGAGATTTCGGCCAGGAACTGCTGAAGCTCCCACATCAGTTGCAGAATCCCCGGCGCGCTGCTGCAGGGCGCTAACGGATGGTGTTCCTGAAAATCGGGAAACGCCGCAGCTTTGTCATTCAATTTGGGATTGTACTTCATTGTGCACGATCCCAGAGGGTAGAATCCCTTATCAATATGATGATTCTTGACCGACAACCCGACAAAATGCCGCATCACTTCCCCTTCGGAAACTTCCGGCAGGGCGGCATCGGTCGTCCGGCGAAACTTCGCCGGAATCATCGCCAGTATTTCAGCTTCGGACTTGCCGGTCGACGGCAGAGTATATCCCTTCCGTCCAGCCGCCGACTTCTCGTAAATCAGTGCAGATGTATTCACTGTTGCGTACTCGTATTCTCTATGGCCGCAGCCTCATGCCCTACTTCTTTTCCTCGGGCTTGGGGGCCGGCGGATTTTTCAGTCTATCAATCTGTTTCTTTGCATAGGCGATATCGGATGAGTCCGCCTGCGGGTAGATGGTCAGCCAGTACTCATATGCCGCAATCGCCTTGGCAGTGTCCTTCATTGACCGGTACACGTAACCGACATTCATGTCGGCGTCGGTCGCCGGCTGTTTGCCCTTAAATGTCGCGGCAATCTGTTTGAACTCTGCAATTGCATCGTCATACTTCTTGGCGCGAACGTATACGTAGCCGATCGCCTGGCGGCTGTCATCGGCGATTTGCTTTCCTTCGAAGTCAGCAATAATCTTTCGGTATGCGGCGATGGCATCATCGAATCGCTTCGCGCGCGAGTACATATCCGCAATCGACGAACGGCATTCTCCCGACAGGGAATCCAGCGGGTCTCCGGCGGCAATTACTTTGTTGTACCACTGCTCCGCCGCGGCCTTGTCACACGTGTATTTGTACCGCTCCGCGATCTGCAGGCTGTATTCCCGGCTGGTCGAATCCTTGGATTTCGCCACTAAATCTGCAATGGTCCCGACACCCTTCGTGTAGTCGCGGAATGTTTGCATGAACTCCTCGGGAGGAAGATAGCCCGCCACCCGATCTATTTCCTTTCCGTCCTTGTCCATCAGCACAAGGGTCGGAAATGCAGCGACACAGTACTGTCCCGCAAGTGCGGTGTCTACTCTGTCACCATTCACCTGAACGAGAATCATTTCCTTGGTAAAGAACTCAATGACCTTGGGATCTACGAACACGACCGTGTCCAAACGCTTGCACCACGTTCACCAATCGGCGTAGAAATCCAGGATTATTGGTCGGCCGTCCTTGGCCGAAATCGCTTTCGCGGAATCCAGATTGCCAAACCTTGGCGCCTCCGGTGTTTCCGCGGTGGCGGCAACCGCTATCACCGCCAACGCCGCCAGAGTTGTCAACAGCATCCTTGTCTTCATGTGTTCTCCAAACTCTATATTCGCAAAACCTTAGATTTCTTTCACCCGGCCGTCGCGTCATCGTCAAACAACGTTGACTCCAACACCCACTCCGCTTCGTCGCGGAATTCACGCGGCACCATGATAATGGTCAGATCGCCGGCTCGTGCCGAGAGCGCCGCGTAGTCCGGCTTCGGCACTTCAGCGCCCGCAAACGACGACGCCAGAATTACCGATGGAATATTGTGAGTATCGAGCGCTTTTTTCGCTCGCTCTGCGCGGTTGTTGCTTCGTACGCCCCAGACCCGGACCCAACTGGAGTCCGGCACTCCCGCGGCGCCGCTTATCGTCTTGCGCTCGACAAGCGCGATCTGACAGTCCGGACAAAGCACTTCGCCGGAGGCAAACTCATATTCGCAGCGCGGACAATACAACACTCAGTCTTCCTTCCTTTGCCATTTCTCGCCGAGCGTCAGCCGGAGTATCTCGGATGCTTCCTCGGCATCATCCGACGGCACCGAAATCTCGAACAGGGCCTGTCGCCCGCTGTGAAACGACGTCAGCGTCAAGCCAATATTGCCCAAGAAGCCGGACCCGGACATCACTATCGCCGGAATCTCGTACGCTGTCAGCGTCTCCTTAGCGAAGTCAGCCGACAGTTGATCATCCACCGTTCCTATCATCACCCACTGCTTTTCAGCACCCTCGGTATCAAGCTCCTTGCCACAGACCGGGCAATTAGCCGTCCCCTCAGGCCAGTCCGACCTACATGCGGGACAGAACGCCACTGCCTCTCAGTTCCTTCAGACCGGCAACTAGGCGGTCTATCTCGGCTTCGGTTCTCTTTTCAGTCGCAGCGACGATCAAGCAATTGTCCATTCCTTTGTACCAACGACCGGCATCTACTCCCGGCACAATTCCTTTTTCAAGCATGGCCAGTACTATGTCCGTCGCCGGACGCGGTGTCTTCACGGCGAACTCCCGCACAAACGGTCCGGTAAAGCACGGGGTGAAACCCTCGACCGATAAGATTCTCTCCGCCGCCGCATGGGCCCGCTCCATAGACAACAGCGCAACCTGTTTCAGTCCCTCTTTTCCCAGCAAGCTCAGGTAGACTGATGCCGTCGTCGCGCACAAAGCCTGATTCGTGCAGATGTTTGATGTCGCCTTTTCGCGGCGAATATGCTGTTCTCTAGTCTGGAGCGTCAGCACATATCCGGGTTTGTCTTCAACGTCTTTCGTACGCGCCACCAGACGCCCCGGCATAAATCGCACCAGGTCCTTCTTTACTGCAAACACGCCCAACAGCGGGCCGCCGAACGAAACCGGAATGCCAAGCGGTTGGCCCTCGGCGACCGTAATATCAGCGCCATAGTCCCCGGGCGTCTTCAACAGCGCCTGAGCGATCAAGTCCACAGCCATGACAAGCTTGGCGCCGACCTGATGAACGACCTTTTCGATTGCGGCAATCTCTTCGAGCATACCGAAGAAATTCGGCTGCGCGATCAGGACACAGGCGGTCTTTTCATCGACCACGTCCTCAAGGCGATTCAAATCCGTCACGCCGTCCTTCATTGGGACCGTGACAAGTTCAATCTCCCGACCCGAAACATAGGTCGAGATCACTTCCCGATACAACGGACTTACCGCTTCCGACACGACCACTTTGTGCCGCTTAGTAACGGCCATCGCTATAACGGTCGCCTCTGCCGCCGCCGAGGCGCCGTCGTACATCGACGCATTCGCCACGTCCATGCCGGTTAGCCGGCACATGTGCGTTTGAAACTCATAGATGACCTGAAGCGTCCCCTGGGATACTTCCGGCTGGTACGGCGTGTAGGCGGTGACAAATTCCGGGCGACTCGTGATGGCGCCGACCGCCGCCGGTATGAAATGATCATATACCCCGCCGCCGGCAAAACAGACCAGTCCTTCCCGGCTTCGCGAGGACATCTCACTGATTTCTCTGAGCAGCTCGAGTTCCGAGAGCTGCGGAATTCTCAAGGGTCGCTGGAGTCGAAGACTTTCCGGTATGTTGACAAGCAATTCTTCAAAGCTGCCGACTCCGATCCGCTCCAGCATTTTCCGGCGGTCTGCGTCGGTATTCGGTATGTATGGATTCTGCATGTACTGCCTTTTGTCGGCCGAACCGACGGCGGCTCGGCATCTACTACCTTACTTAGTGCTCCTTTAACAGACTCTCATAGGCTTTTGCATCGAGCAGTTTGGTCAACTCAGATGGATTGGAAACCTGTAGCCGGACCATCCATCCTTCCCCGTAAGGATCCTTGTTTACAATCATTGGGTCGCCATCAAGCGCCGCGTTTATCTCGACGATCTTGCCGCTCAGCGGTGAGTACATATCGGAGACGGCCTTTACCGCCTCGATCGTGCCGAATTTCCCCATCTGCTTCACTTCCAGCCCGATTTCCGGCAGTTCGATGAACACGATGTCGCCAAGCTCGCCCTGGGCGTAATCGGTAATCCCGACGGTGGCAACATTGCCGTCCACCTTGACCCACTCATGTTCCTTAGTGTATTTCAGATTCGCTAAGACCTTCACTCTATCCTCCACGATTATTTAGACTCGGGGTCAGCCCCTACAGGTTCTTCAGCTTCGGTCCGGTCCGGAGAGGCGGCGCTTCCGGCCGCCTCCGTCGGTCGTTTGAACGTGATTGACTTTTTTTTTGAGCCGATATCCGTCTTTCCGGAATTGAACATCTCTTCCAGGAACGCCGTATGATATTTCCCGGCCACAAAGTCCTCATTCCGGAATATCTCTCTGTGGAGAGGAATTGTGGTTGGCACCCCTTCGACAATAAACTCATCCAGACAGCCCCGCATCTTGATGATTGCCGCATTGCGGGTGCGCGCCTTAACGATCAACTTCGCAATCATAGAATCGTAATACGGTGGTATGAAATATCCCGCGTACACGGCCTTGTCGACCCGCACGCCCGGCCCGCCGGGAATATGAATCGCCTCGATCCGGCCGGGCGCCGGACGGAAATCCGCCTCGACATCTTCGGCGTTCACCCGGCATTCTATGGAGTGCCATTTGGGTACGAGTTCTTCCTGCCGATAGTTCAACTTCTCTCCCAAAGCCACACGCAACTGGTCCTGAGCCAGATCAATTTCGTAGGCCTCCTCGGTGATCGGGTGCTCCACCTGGATCCGGGTGTTCATCTCCATGAAATAGAAATTCAGATTCTCATCAACGAGGAACTCAACCGTCCCAACCCCCAGATAGTCCACCATTTTCGCGCCTTTGATTGCCGCCTCACCCATGCGTTGCCGAAGCTCCGGAGTTACCAGGGGCGACGGCGTCTCTTCGATCAGCTTTTGGTGTCGCCGCTGAATGGAGCAATCCCGCTCGCCAAAATGGAAGTAGTTGCCGAAGCTATCGCCGATTAGCTGTATCTCCACGTGGTGCGGATTGATAATCATCTTCTCCAGGTACAGGTCCGGATTGGAAAACGCTTTGGCGGCTTCGGTCGACGCGATATGGAAATTCCGTTCCAGCTCTGCTTCGTCATGGCACGCCCGCATCCCTTTGCCGCCGCCGCCGGCGACTGCCTTGAGCATCACCGGATATCCGACCGTTTCGGCCAACTCGCGCGCCTCCTCGAAACCGCTCACCACCCCTTCCGATCCGGGCACCACCGGTACTCCGGCCTTCTTCATTACTGCCTTGGCGACCGCTTTGTCCCCCATTTGGCGAATCTGATACGGCTTGGGACCGATGAACGTCAGGCCGCACGACTCACAGACTTCGGCGAAATCGGCGTTTTCGGCCAGAAATCCGTACCCGGGGTGAATTGCACCAGCATTAGTGACTTCGGCAGCAGCAATTATCCGCTTAAAATCAAGATATGACTGAGCCGCCGATGCTGGCCCGATACAGACATCCTCGTCCGCAAACCGCACATGCACAGCTTCCCGATCCGCTTCTGAGTAAACTGCAACGGTGCTTAGACCCAACTCTCGGCAGGCCCGAATCACGCGAAGGGCTATTTCTCCCCGATTGGCGATGAGTACTTTATTGAACAAGCGTGTGTCCTCTTATCAAATCTCCCCTGTGACGTTTTCAGGGGAGTCCTTCACAAGCATGATACGTCTTTTTGATCAAAAGGGCAATGGGGATGACCGTCTACGGTTAAGTGACAGAACGACAACGGGATACGGAGCGCCTGAGCCGCCCATCGTCACTCGTACCGCAACGCTTCGATCGGACTCAGTCCTGAGGCCTTTCGCGCCGGGTAGAACCCGAAAAACACTCCCACCGCAGCCGAAAACAAGAACGCCATTGCGACCGATGCCGGGGATATCAGCACGGCCCAGCCGGCGAGGCTGGCAATCGTCTTACATGCCGCCAAACCCAATCCAATGCCGATAACTCCGCCGATCAGGCTCATTACAATTGCCTCGATTAGAAACTGCTGAAGAATGTCCTTTCGCCGGGCACCGATTGAAATGCGAAGCCCGATCTCGCGGGTTCGTTCGGTAACCGAAACCAGCATGATGTTCATGATGCCGATACCACCGACCAGAAGACTTACTGAGGCGATACTCGCAAGGAGGGTGGTCATGATTCGCGATGTCTGTCCTGCCATGTTCGATATGTCGGTCTGGGTGCGAATGGTGAAATCATCCTCCTGCCAATCCGGAATCTTGTGGCGCGACCGGATAAGTTCCTTTATTTGCACTTGAGCCAATGGGATTTGCTCTTTTGATACCGCCGATACCAGAATCTGGCTCACGTGATCGCTCCCCTGGATCTTCTTTTGAACGGTCGGAAATGGAGCGACGATAAAGTCATCCTGGTCCTGCCCCATTGCATTCTGCCCTTTTGGCGTCAGCGTCCCTAGCACTTTGAATGGCAGGTTCCCTATTCTGATCACCTGTCCAATCGGATCGGTATCAGGGAATAATTGGTCGACCACCGTCTGCCCCAGCACACAGACCTTGGTTGCACCACGCACGTCCTGATCTGTAAATAGATCTCCGCTCTTGAGCTTCCAGTCACGGATGGAGAAGAAATCAGTGTTCCCCCCTTGAATGCTCGTAAACCAGTTGAGATTGCCGGCCACTACCTGGCGATTGGTTCGTGTGGTGGGAGTAACCGCGGCCACTGCCGACGCTTCGGTACGAATGGCTTCGATATCCCCTTCGTCAAGTGCCTTAGCCACGCCCGCGCCGGAACTGACACCGCCAAACGATGTCGCACCCGGAAACACCATAAGCACGTTAGTCCCGAGACTGGCGATTTGCGTTTCCACCGCCATTTGGGCCCCCTGACCGACTGCCACCATCGCCACTACCGCCCCCACACCGATAATAATGCCGAGCATGGTCAACAGCGCGCGTGTCTTGTGCCGCAACAGTGAGTCAATCGCGACTCTGATAGTTTCCCAAAAGCGCATCGGCTAATGTCTCCCGCCGCCACCACCGCCGCCCCCGCCGAATCGCGGCATAAACGGGTTTTGCCCGGTTACTTGATTCTGCTGGCCCGTGAGATTACCGTTTGATCCAACGATTAGCGAATCCCCCTCTTTCAAATCGGTCCAGAGCACTTCGGCATATTTGGTGGTCTGAATGCCTCGTATGATTCTGACCGGTCTGAACTGACCATTGACGATAGTCCAGGCACGGGCACGCGTTCCTTCGGGTTTAGGCTGACTCATGTCGCGTGAGGGGTCGCGTTCTGCCGCATGTACTCCGCCGTCCCGTCGTTGTCCACCTTGGTTTGTGGTGTCGCGATGACGCCACTGCCCCGCCGTACCGGTGCTGTCGGGAAAGCGGTGATCGCCCCCTACCCCGGCACTATCTCCTGCTTGCAGGCTCATTCCGTGAGGCGCACCGGCCGGATCGATGGCGCGCAATGCAGAGCTATCAGTCGGCGTAAACCGAAGCGAAAGCAGCGGCACGCGCAGAGCATTATCTCTACGAGCAACTTCAATGGATACGGTGGCCGTCATCCCCGGCATCAGCTTCTGATCGGGATTATCGACGTCGATGATGACGTTGTACGTGACCACATTCTGTGATATGACCGGAGCCAATCTAACCTGGCTGAGCGTTCCATGGAATTCATCGTCCGGATAGGCGTCAACCCTGAATGTAACCTTCTGTCCAACCTTGACCTGCCCCACATCCGCTTCGTCGACACTTGCCTGTACCTGCATCTTGCGCAAGTCGTTGGCTATCGTATAGAGTGTCGGTGCCGAGAAATTGGCCGCCACGGTCTGACCCACATCGACATTGCGCGAAATCACGACGCCGCTGATCGGCGCTGTTATCGTGGCATATTTCAGGTTCACTTCCGCCTGATCGAGCGACGCTTGTACCTGTCGCAGTGATGCCTGCGCTGACTGCAAGTCGGTTGTCGCCGCATCCATATCCGCCTGTGAAACCATCGACTTCGCCAGCAACTCCTTGGTCCGATCGAAATTGCGTTGTGATTCCTGGAGCTGGGCTTTCGCCCGATCGACATTCGCGCGCTGTACGTTGACACTCGCCTCGAGAAACGTCGGGTCCAGCTGGGCCAGCAATTGCCCTTCCTTAACCACCGAATTGAAATCCGCGTACAGCCTAGCTATTGTCCCGGACACCTGCGTCCCGACCTGGACCGTAGTGACTGCATTAAGCGTGCCTGTAGCGCTTATCGTTACCGACAAATCCCCCCGGTCGATCTTCTCAAAGCGATAGGTGATTTCCTGGCTCTTTTCTCTTTGTAGCCAATAATACGCTCCCGCCGCAACCACTACGACGACAATCACCAGCCACCAGATCAGTTTTTTTGTCATTTGCGCATTTCCTAACTACTCCGGTTACAATAGTTAATACTACTGTGCCGTTGCCCACCTGTCAATGTCCGCTGCCGATACGGTTTGGACCGTGCCCGTACTTCTACAACTTCACCCCATTTAGACAACATTGCCGGGGAAAAGATGAAGCCCTTGACAGGTGCGCCAAAAGAAAGGTCGGAGCCACTTGAGCTCCGACCTGAGCTGACTTGCTGTCGCAAACTGTCCGCGAACGTTCTACGGCGTATCCCCTTAGTATTCCTCCAGATTCGACCACTCGGCATCTGCCAGATAATTCTTCGGTCGACCGAGGAATTGAATAACATTGTTCAAGGTCACCCAGTGGCGGTGCTCTTCATCGGCGATACTGTTGAGGATGATCTTCTCATTCGCGGGTGTAACTTCGTTCGCTTTCTGACGATAGAACACTTCGGACTTCTTCTCCACTTCCAGTGCCTGTTCCCAGATCTTGCCGGCATCGGACGGGAACCGATAGTCCTTGTTGGCGGACTTCATAGCTTCGAAAACGTTCTTCACTGTTGTCAGAATCGTGGTCTTTTCGGCCACCTTGTACTCAGCGGCTTTACCGTCGTGAAGTGCCTTGAACAGGTTGTAATGCTTCAGTTCATCGTCAGCCAACTCCAGGAGAATCTTCTTCAGCTCCGGCGCTGTCACCTTCTCGGCATGCTCCAGATAGAACTTACGGCCGTCTGTCTCCATCTTCATGGCATATTCGAATACGTTCATGTTGACCTCCAAATCAGTTTACATTTGTCGCGTTTCGATAAAGTAACACCAGTAGCGCTCCAAGTCAACGGAGATTGAGAAAATCTTCACAATTGCGCCGCAGAACTATTTAGCTATTATGGGATTATGCGACCGACCTTACTCCCAATAGCGTTGCTTGTGATTTTCTCCACTTCGGTATGCGGCATTGGTCCGATTGACCCGAGCACCCAGCCGGTAACGACCGATCACGCTATGTATTACTTCGACGATCGGACTTACCTGACTGAAGCCGAATCCTCACTCGTCCGGGCCAGACGCCGCCTGATCGATATCCTTCGTGATAGTCTCGACTACAAACCCTCGATCTATCTCACCGCCGACATGATCCGGTTCAACCAACTGATCGGCGAGCGATTCCCTGATTGGGGCGCGGCTGCGGCGATTCCGATGAGACAGCAGATTGTTCTAAAATCCCCCAGTCGATTTCAGGCCGGACGGCCGCTTGCGGAATTGGTTGCACACGAATACTCGCACCTGGCTCTGGCGCACCGCACCGGGTTTGGCGAACCCCCGCGATGGTTCGACGAGGGTCTGGCCATGTACATCTCGATGGAATGGGGATGGTCCAACAATCTGGCCATGAGCCGGGCGGCAGTGTTCCGGCAGTTCATTGATCTCTCCGAGATCGATCGCGTTAATCGCTTCGGTTCCGACAAAGCGCAGGTGGCCTACGCGCAATCCTATCTTGCGGTGAAGTACTTCATCAGTCAGTACGGACACGACGGCATCAACCGCTTTCTCAACGAGATTGCCAGAGGCCGCCCCACCGACAGCGCTCTGATGGCCTCCACCGGATCGAATTATGCCGATTTTGAAAAGGAATATTACGACTTCCTCTCAAAACGGTATAATATCACCAGCTTGCTTATGGACACGTCGTATTTCTGGATAGCGTTGGCCTTTCTCCTCGCACTTGGCGGGTTTCTCAAATTCCGACGCCGGCGCAAGTACTACAAGAAGTGGCAGGAGGAAGAAAAGTTCGAATCCCGCGATTTCGAGTATGGCGACTCCGACAACCCGGAGCAGACCGATGACGATGAGGACGAATCATGGCGTCGCTGAGCAAGAATCTGGAATACGCTGCCGCCTTTGCGGGCGTTAAACTGGCTGGGGCTCTCTCCCCAAAAGCAGCCGACCGACTGGGTGTCGGACTCGGCACCATTGCATACCATCTGCTCGCCTCGCGCCGTCATATCGCACTGGAGAATCTCGAGCGCGCGCTCGGAGCCGAACGGTCGGCCGAAGTACGAGTCGAGATCGCCAAAGAAGTCTTCCGAAATATCGGTCGGACGCTGGTGGAGTTCTCGCGCTTCGGCATCACTACCCCGGCCGATGTTCTTCGCATTGTGCAAGGCCCGGGACGCGAGGTGTTTGACCGAGCGCTCGCCGAGGGAAAGGGGGGGATGATGGTCACCGCTCATTTTGGTAACTGGGAACTGATTCCCGCGTGGATGGCCGCCTCCGGTTTCCCCGTCGATCTTCTGATCGGAACTCAGCACAACGAAAAAGTTGACAGCCTTCTCGTCGGGTTTCGTGCCGCTACGGGTGGAAGAATCATCAGGCTCTCCACCAGTTCCCGTCAGGTATTCAAATCCCTCAAGGCCAACCGCCTCACGGCACTTGTCTCCGATCAACATGCCGCCTCCGGCGGCGTTGTCCTTGACTTCATGGGGCGCCTGGCTTCCACGCCGCAAGGCCCGGCGCTGTTTTCTATTCGCACCGGTGCGCCGTTATTGCCGCTCCTGCTGCGTCGGGAGCGATACGACCGCCACATCTTGATACCCGGCGAACCAATATATCCGCCGAATAGCGGTAATGAAGATGCGGATATCGCCGCCATTACCAGAGCGTACACTAAGTTCTTCGAGCAGAACATTAGGAAATATCCCGGCCAGTGGATGTGGACTCACCGCCGCTGGAAGGTGCCGGAAAACTGGCACGCAGACCGGCAAACCGCTCGCACTTGAGCGCTTGCCCCGACTGCGCCAAGGCCATACCTTTACGGACAAATGGGACAACGAATTCTTATTCGCGTGCCGAATCACCTCGGTGATTGCCTCATGGCCATGCCGATGGTCAACGAGGTGCGCGAGGCCTACCCCGGCTCCTCGGTCACCGTACTGGTCCCGGAATATCTGGCCGAGATATTTGAGCATAATCCGGCCATCGACGCCGTTTTTAAAATCCCCGGCAAATATGTCCATGGCATGATGGCGGTGGTAAAGCTCCGGGAGATAATCGCGCCGCACGAGTTTGATATCGGGTTCATCATGCCGCCGTCGTTTGGCGCCGCTGCAGGATTTAAGCTGACCGGCATTGAGGAGCGAATTGGCTATATCGCCGATGGCCGCCGGCTCCTGCTCACCCGACCGATGCCGCTTCCGGCGCCGATCAACAGCCAGCATCGCGCCGAGACCTATTTCGATCTGCTCCGCCGCGCTACCGAAAAGCCTCTGGAATTTGTCCGCCCCAAACTGTTTCTCTCCGAGTCCGACACCCGGAAAGCCGCCGCGTTGCTTGCCGGCCTTGGCCTCACCTCCGACCAACCGTACGCTGCTGTCTCCTTTCAGGCGGTCGCGGAATCCCGCCGCTGGGGAACCGAGAATTACCGCAAACTCGCTGAACGACTCGTCGAAAATCATGAGCTCGCGGTGGTCTTGATCGGCGGTCCTGCCGACCAGCGATTAGGTGATGAGATAGTCGAGACTACCGGTCGCAAGGAAATTGTCAATCTGGCCGGCAAGACCAGCCTGCGTGAATCCGCCGCGATTTTGGCGCAGGCGGAGCTGTTTGTCGGCAACGATTCCGGCCCGGCGCATCTGGCGGCGGCGGTCGATTGCCCGTTGGTCGTGATTTCCGGCGCCGATGACCCGAAAGAAACCTCCCCGCTCGCCCGCCACAAACGCCTGATCTACCTGTCGCATCTTGACTGCATCAGTTGTGTAAAGAACAAGTGCCCGTTGAAACCGGACCAACAGATGCAGTGCATGAAACAGATCACGGTCGTTTCCGTCCTCGACCAAATCGCCGACCTCCTCCGCGAAACCTCGGGATGAGACATATGGGCGAGTCCGCTTCCCGAACTCGCCCGCCAATGGCATCAGGTCCGCTGCGCGGGCTGTACGGCTACCTGAGTTCAAACTCCTTCGTCTCCACATAATCCCCTGCTGAAAATCGGCACTGATACATCCCTGGTCTGACTTGATCGCCGTCGGCATCCAGGCCATCCCAAGTGATTAGATGCATGCCACCAAGGGGAAAACAGCCCTGTATCAGGTCGCGTACTCGCCGCCCGTGCTCATCCAGTATTCGCACCTGAACTTCATACGCTTGGGGAACCTTGTATTCGATGACAGTCTCCCGGGTGAGCGGATTAGACTTGATCCCAATCAATTGGGGTCCCATGCCGGGGATCGGAACTTGTCGCGGCGTGTCCCACTGCATTGTCGCAAAATTGTAGCCCATCTTCTCCAGTCTGCGGACATCTTCGATTTCATGGAGTTTGAAGCTTGCCCATTTGCCGTCAGGAGTCTGCTGATTCACCAGTGAGTTCTTGAGGTTTTGATCCCAACCGCATTCGTCAGTGCGAATGCCGCCTTTCTCTCCGAATATCTGGATATTCGTCTTCTCCCCCTGCCTGTCCATCAGCAGCCCGTGCAGACTGTCCTCGGTCTGATCCCCGACCGGCATCCAGAGGACAAAATCCCCCTTGAATCGCTCTTTGAGGTTAATCGTAGAAGCGAGGTCCTGTGCTTCCACATGAACGGCGTTGGGCGAAAGACCGGCTTTTTGCACATCAGCATTCAGGAGCAATTGCCAGATTGTCCGGTTGTGCGCTTTAATCGATATCAGCGTAGTCTGCACTTGCTGTCCGCCGAGAGAATCGAGCGCCACAATCAGCTTCCGCACCTGAACGGAGTCCTTGAGCGGCGCTATTGTGTATTCGACTCCGGAATCGGTTTCGTGGGCGTCGATGTCTGCATCGCCAATATCCAGCGCCGCCAGCATCTTCTGGGCGCTAAGCGTATTCAGCACCAAGCCGCTTCCGGGTGCGGCAAAAGCCACTTCGTAACCTGCCGATTGGTCGGTTCTCACCGGAACAAGCACACTTGCCACTAGCAAGACCATCAGCGCTGCCGCCGCCAGACTGAGCCGCGGCCGCGCATAGATCGTTTCATTCACATGTCGCATGATTCGTACTCCCAGACTAGTTTCTTTGTAGTTCTTGTCTCGGGAGGCGATTACTTCACTAATCTGTTGGATAGTCATCGGATGAGGCACCGGCACGGCGCGAATATGCTCCATATCATTGGTCAGCACCTGTCCCGCCAGGGCCAATCGCCCGCAGCTCGGACACTTCTTCAAGTGTTCCTGCAGAGCCTTCTGATCATCGGCGGCGAGCAGCCCTTCGCTAAGTGCCGTCAGGAACCTTTTTGCTTCACGACAACGCATGGTTCACTTGCTCCGATCACGAACGAGTCTTTGTCGGCCCGTTCCATATGCCTCAGTAATGTCTCCTGCATTCGGCGCCGGCAGCGCGTCAGCCGTGTCCGCAATCTCCCCGCGCGGCTGCCGAACATCGCGGCCAAGTCCGAATACGACCATCCTTCAAGTTCATGAAGCGTCACCAGCGCCCGATCGGTCGCCGATAGACACGCCATCGCAACATTCAGCCTGTCGCGAGCAAGCCGAAGGCGTGACTGCCCATCGTCGACAAGGTCGTCCGTCAGCGGCAGGATTGAGCCTGCCTGCTTCTTCCACTTCCGCAGATCGGTGCGGTACCGGTTAACCGCGATCTGATAGAGCCAGGATTTGAACGCCAAGTCCCGTCGAAGCCGCTCGAAACCTTTCCAAGCGTCGTACAGCGCGTCCTGCACGAGGTCATCGCCCGAATCGGGGTCGCCTGTCAGTTTTTGACAGAACGCCTGGAAGCGCGGCAGCTCCGGCTCCAGAAGCTCGAAGAAGCGATTTTGTTGCTGGTTATCGCCTCTCATCTAATCCTTAAGACTACATTTCACGACGATTGTTACATAGTGATAATAATACTCTGGCTCTTGTAGGGCGGAGTTAATGTAGGGCACAACCCCTCGGCGGTTCTGCCAATTAGCACTTGCAGGGCGGAGCTGCCTTGCAGACCCGCTATTGGCCGGCCAGGCGGTAAGCGACGGAACCGGAAGCCGGACACGCCCTGCAACGCCTGTCCAACCGAAACATGTTGCTCGTTTCTGCGTAAATGGAGCATACTATGATGATAGGTGGCGGCAGCAACGATTTAAGAAGGTTGAGCAATATGATGTCCCGATTCTCATGTACAACGAAAGCAATATGGTTCATAATGGTCGGCGCTGCGTGCAACGCTCTCGGGACGCTGGCGGAACGATTTCTGCCGCAGATGCCTGGAATCGACTTCACGTCCGGCCTCATGACCGGCATGTCGATAACGCTGATGCTGTTTGGCATGTGGCGATTTGGCGTTGAGCGCCGCCAGGCCGCGAAATAGATTGCCTGCTCTTTGTCCCTCCCACTCATTCTGACATTCCCGCATTATGCCTCATACCGGCGGCAAGCCGGAATCCAGATTTTCCTGGTGCAAACCCACCGTGAAGCAATTAGCCACGCATCCAGAACAACCAAGACGCGAATAGTCGGGTATAGAACGATCATCCACAAAGTCTTTGCAAGAAAATAGGTCGCAGACTATCATATAGTATCATCGTGGCCGATCTGGTCGACAACTAACATCATGATCGGAGTCTGAATCGAACACGTCTGAAATACTAGCCGGCGAATCAATACTTCCGGGCAAGTGGAAGGATGGAAACCATGAAGAAAGTACTGCTGTCTCTTGTGATTGTTCTGGCAAGCTCCTCGCTATGGGCCCAGAGATATGTCCTGATGGGGTGGAATGATCTGGGCATGCATTGCAGCAACCAGGACTTCTCTACGTTTGTCGTCCTGCCCCCATTCAACAACGTCCACGCTCAGGTGGTTCGCGTTGGCGACGCCCTCACTCCGCCGGCCGTCGTGACCGCGAATCTTCGCATTACGTATCAAATTCCGGGTAATACGTACTCGGTGGGCAAAACCAATTTCTGGGACTACGCTTTCCAGATATTCGGCGCCAACCTGCTGCCGAACATCGGCCTGACCGGAAACGGACTGACCGGAGAGATGACAAAAATCGATAACAACTTTGTCGTCACCGGCATCCCGATTACTCCCTATACCGATGCTGATCTGGTGCACGAGGATCCGTTCCAATTGGGGTTTCTCATTCTGTATGACTCCACGACTAACTTGACTCTGACTACCGCTCCACCGGTAATCCCGGTGTCCAACGAGATAAACTGTATAAGCACGGGGTGTCACGCCAGCCCGCAAGGTCTACTGAACGCGCACGACGCCGAGGGAGGGTTCAACCCGGCCAATACGCCGATTCTCTGTGCCACTTGTCACTCTTCCAATGCTCTCAATGCACCGGGTAAGCCTGGCCTTCCTTCCCTGTCGGAAGCGATACACAAGAAGCATGGTGGACTTACCAATGACTGCTACAAGTGCCACCCCGGCCCGAACACGCAGTGCTTACGCGATGTCATGAAAAACCAGCACGGGTTTGATTGCCATACCTGCCACGGCAGTGTCACCAATGTAGGTGAAACCATAAGTAGCGGCCGCATTCCCTGGCTGCAGGAACCGCAGTGCGGAGCCACATCCTGCCACGGCGCACGATACGCCGAAGAACCGGGGAAGTTGTTCCGGCAATCGCGCGGTCACGGCGGTCTCTTCTGTAGCGCTTGCCACGGTGAGCCGCACGCCATAGTGCCAAGCGGCAATGCCCGTGACAACGTAGCAAATATCTACATACAGGGTTATGCCGGCACACTAAATAGATGCGATATATGCCACGGAGTCGTGCCCACCGGGCCTGGCCCCCACGGCCTACCATCGCCGAACTGTTGCGTCGGCAAGCGGGGTAATGTCAATGTCACCGGCATTGTGGACTTGGGCGACCTTAGCGCCCTGGTGAGTTATCTCACTGGCGGTGCATATGTCTTGCCGTGTCCCGAGGCCGCCAACGTGAATGGAGCCGGCATTGTTGATCTTTCCGACCTGAGTGCTTTGGTAAGCTATCTCACCGGTGGCGGGTACGTGCTGCCGAACTGCCCGTAGAGGAATCAATGGCCTTATAGAAACGCGGAACCACGAAGGGGTTCCGCGCTACGAATCAGCGAATATTGGCAATATCAATACTTGGCGAACCCCTGTGTCTTGGGGGTGGACTCTTCTTCCTTCGGTGCGGCGTTCTCTTCGCCCCAGCGATCGGCGGCGCCGGTGATGCCGCGCAGGCGAAGGTCGAAATCGTCCGGGTTGGTCGCGTTGTTCATCGCTTCCTCGAACGAAATCATCCCCTTCTTGAACAGCTGCATGATCGATTGGTCAAACGTCTGCATCCCGTACTGTATACCGCCGGATGCCATCAGCTCGGGAATATCGATAGTCTTCTCGGGAACCATGATGCACTCCCTGACCGCCGCCGAGTTGACCATGATCTCGAGCGAAGGCACTCGGCCGGGAGTATCGGAACGCGGGATGAGCCGCTGGCAGAGAATCGATTTGAGCGTGCCGGCCAAAAGCAGTCGAATCTGCTGGTGTTGGTGCGGCGGGAAGAACGACACGATACGCGTAATCGTTTCGACCACGTTCAGCGTGTGGAGCGTGGTGAGTACCAAATGGCCGGTGTCGGCGGCAGTGAGGGCGATAGACATCGTCTCCAGATCACGTACCTCGCCGATCAGAATCACATCCGGGTCCTGACGGAAGGCATGGCGCAAGGCCGAAGCGAAAGTCTCCGTGTCGCCGCCGACTTCGCGCTGCGAGATGATCGCTTTCTTGTCGCGGTAGATGTACTCAATCGGGTCCTCGACCGTCATGATGTTTACGCCGCGCGTGGCGTTCATCTCTTCGAGCACGGCGGCCAGTGTGGTTGATTTGCCCGAACCGGTGGTACCGGTCACGACGATCAAACCGCGCTGCTCCTGAGACAGCTTCTTGACCATGGGCGGCAGATGCAGGTCATCAAACGACGGAACACTAGTGTTGACCGCACGAATGGCGATACCGGTGGTGCCGCGCTGGCGAAATAGATTGATACGGAACCGTCCAAGCTTGGCCACCGAGAGCGCAAGGTCCATTTCGTTCTTCTTGTAGAACCGTTCCTGCTGTTTGTCATTGAGGATTTGCGAGACGATCTGCTCCATTGAATCGATCGTGAGCGGATCAGTGGCGATCTGTTCGAGACGGCCGTTGACACGGAGATGCGGACGGACGCCGACACGAATGTGCAAGTCGGAGGCGCGCCGGTTAAGCATCTCAACCAGCATCTGTTTGAGAGTCATGGACTGCCCTTTCCTGAAAACAGGTCAGGTCATCCGGCGGGATCGATTAGAAACAGCACCTGTCCGAACTCTACGGGTTTGCCGTTTTCGGCGAGGACTCTGGTTACGGTGCCGCTGACTTCCGATTCGATTTCGTTCATCAGCTTCATAGCCTCGACGATACAGACCACCTGACCGACCGTAATCCGTTCATTCAAAGAGACATACGGCGGCGAGTCCGGCGATGGCGCGGCATAGAATGTCCCGACCATCGGAGACTTGATCTCTACTAAGTGCTTATTATCGGCAGAAACGGCAGTTGCTGTAGGCGGAGTTGCAGTCTGTGTCGCGGTCGGAGCGCCCGCCGACGCGGCCATAATATGGGCCGGCGCCATAACCGAGTGAATCACCGGCGGCGCGTCGCTGTGCCCATTGGAGGAATTGGAACCCTTCTGGGTGATCCGAATCTTGCGTCCCCAGCTGGACACTTCGAGCGAGTCTATCTCCGACTCTTCGACGAGTCGTATGAGTTTTCGAATGTACTTTTCATTCATATCTTACCTCTTGGTAACTTTGCCCGGACAAAGCAGACGGGCTGGCATTCGGTCACCGTCATACCAACCCGCCGAAAATTATACCCCTTTGGGATCACAGCTCCAACAAGTTTTTTGGGGCCTTGTTCAACACCAGACCGCCAGAGCGAGTAACGAGCACATCGTCCTCGATTCTCACCCCACCCCAGCCGGGGACATAGATGCCTGGCTCGATAGTTATGACATTGCCCGGCTTGAGCTTATCGGCGGATAATTGCGATACTCTTGGTCCCATATGGATGCAAATTCCTATGCCGTGACCGGTGCCGTGGCCGAACTGTTTTCCAAAGCCAGCCTTGGTAATGATATCCCGGCAGGCCTTGTCAACATCCTTGCCGCCGATTCCTGCCTTGACCCTGCGGATGCCCGCCAACTGAGCCTTCAGGACGATGCCGTAGATCTTCTTATGGCGAGAAGTGGCCTTCCCAACAACGACGGTTCTGGTAATGTCACAGACTGAGCCGCCGACCGTGGCACCAAAATCAAACGTAACGAAGTCCCCCTTCGCCAGACGCTTCCTGCTCGCCACGCCGTGAGGCATGGCGGCGCGGTAGCCGGACGCGACAATGGTCTCAAAGGCGGGCTTCTCGGAACCGAGCATGGTCATCTGGTACTCCAACTCGGCGGCCAGTTCATTTTCTCCAACTCCGGGGCGGACGATACTGAGGATCCGTTCATAGGCGGTATCAGCGATGGCTGCGGCTCTCTTGATGCTGGCAAGTTCCTCACTGTCCTTCTCCCATGCGAGGTCGGCGAGCACTGCGTCGGCGTTGACCAGCAGGGCGGCTGGAATCATTGTCGCGATGCGGTCTCTGAGCGTGACCGGCACGAACGTGCCGCTGAAACCGACCCGGAGATTAGGCGTCTTAAGCAGCGCCATATCTTTCAGGCCGGAATAGCAATCTGTCTTGGTGACCGTTACCGACGCCCCTTTTGCCTCGCGGCGGGACTGGTCGGCGAAACGGAAATCGACGAAGAGATTGTTCTTTGTCCGTGCAATCACCAGCACGGCGGTATCGCCCGTGAAGCCGGTCAGATACCTGATATGGGGAATATTGGTGAGAATGAGGGCGTCGAAATTGGCGGCTTGCATCTTTCGGCGAAGCTCATTAATTCGTGATTGTGACATGCTCGGATATCCTTTTCTCTTTATCACGTGCTTTGTCTTCAGCTTGTTTAAGTTTCTCCAGTAGGTGGGGTCGAGGGGCCCGCTCATGAAGGGTTCGGAAGACTTCCGCGGCAAGTCGGGCGTGTCCCTGCCTGAGATATAAATCCCCCATCGTTTCGGTGTAGAACGGTATCGTTCGTAGCGGGCCGACAGCCGGCGCTGCAGTATCTTCATGGTGCACCAGCGTGATGGACCGCGTAGTCTGCATATCTCTGCGTTTAACATCCGACCGGATGCCTTGGCAGAACGGGTCAAGCTCTAGAATGCGCGCATAGTATGAGATCGCCGTGAATTCATCGCCGGCCTTGAAGGCGATATCGCCGAGATATTTGAGGGCGACAGCATTGTTGGGGTCGAGGGCGAGAACCCGGTAGAACTGTTCGGCGGCTGATTCGGTCTGTCCGGCTTCATGAAGTGCTCTGGCAAACAGGATGTGGCCGGATAGGAGATCGGGAAAGTCGGGCAGGTTCTCTTTACACAATTCGACGACCGCCGAAAATCGCCCTTCGGAAAGAAAGCGTGCTGCGACCGCCGGCCAGTAGTTCCGGTCGGCGAGGGAATCGACAGATGGTGAAATGATTCCGCCTGAAGAGTGATCCATACATGTGTAATGTAAAGGCTTCGGGCGAATAAGCAAGGGCTGGAGAGAGGCGATTATTCTTCGCCAAGACAGCTGATAATTTTCGATGATGACCGGCCACTCGTCAGGCGTACCCGCTTCACTCTACCACCATATGACCGAACCAGATTCGCGCCCACGATCTCGCTCATCTTGTAGTCAGCCCCTTTGACGAGAACATCGGGGCGTACAATCGAAATCAGTTTCTCCGGTGTGTCCTCACTGAACAGGACAACATAGTCGACAGCCTTGAGCGCAAGAAGAATGGCAGCCCGATCGGCCTGCGGTTGCATGGGTCGAGCGGGTCCTTTAAGGCGGTGAACCGAGGCATCACTGTTGAGTCCTACAATGAGCAGGTCGCCGAGAGACCTTGCTTTGGCCAGATAGTCAACATGGCCGCGATGGAGCAGGTCAAAGACGCCGTTGGTGAAAACGACCTTCTTGCCCTCACGATGAGCTCGCGTGACAATCACTCGTATATATTGCTGGGTGCACGGCCTGATCATCGTATCAATCAACCCGTAAACTGACTATCGTTTCTTATAGTCAAACACTTTATCGAGATTCTCGCTCATGCGAGACATAACCGACCGACCGTCTTTAGTCGTGATCGGGGCAATAACCTCGCGGCGCTGAGACTCGCGAAGAAACAGGAGCGTCTCGACATCCACGAGCATCTCAGTAACCGAGTGATATCCAGAAGCCATCGGCGCCGGTTTCTTCAAGAGGCTGTCCGGGATCGCAAACAGTTTCCCGATTTTCGCAATCGGAATATTCAGATTGTGAGCAAGCTGGGTCGGATCAGTGTCGGAAGCGATCCGCACTCGAAGACACAATTGACTGTCAACTCGAAGGGTGTCAGTAAACTCGGCGACCGAATAGAATCGCAACGTGCGGCCGTCCCCCACGCTCATTGAAGTGGTGTCATGCTTATCGATGCCGAGTTTTAGCGCCTTATCGATAACGTGACTCATCTTGCTGTTCCATTCGTTCACGTCCTTGGATGCCAATGCCTGAGGGTTGAATACTTGTTTCAGAGCATCGGCGGTTTTCTTATCCGACAGCGAGTCGACTCGGGCAAACAGGACTTCGTAGCCGCGCACGGCTTTAGCTACACCGGTTCTTGAGAGCTCGGTCGTGACTGTAATATTGCTGCTCAGCCGGGAGATATCGTTCTCAATCTTCTGTCCGTTGCGCGTGTATTCGGTCGACACCTGTGTGCCGGTTAAAAGGAAGCCATCGCCGCTTCGAGCCAGCGAATAGTTCGTTGTGATAAACGTGCTGTCGACCAGGGGCGCAAGGGTGTCAACGGTGCGGGTCCGAGACGTCATAGTCCGGGCCGTAAACGACACAGAATCAGGTGGATTGAAGGCCAGTATTTTGGTTGGGACGGCCGCAGGCGACGTCACAGCCAGCAGCCCGATAAAGGCGCCTGCCAGAGTGAAAGTTAGTAACCGCATTGGTCCGCCCTACCTCCGGTCCTGCATGGCTGAGGAGAGAACCGCGCCATTCTTGATGTTCCGCTCCAGTTCTTTCTGAAGCTGGGGCACTGTGACGGTAGCCGTACCGATTTCGCCCACCGTATGACCGGCTGCGGCATTGGCAATTATGGCCGCTTCGGTCAAGTCAGCCCCGGCGCACACCGCCGCGACAAATGTTGCAATTACGGTATCGCCGGCGCCAGTGACATCGTATACCTGCCGGGCAAACGTCGGAATATGCGTGGGAGGCTGGCCGTTGGAGAACAGCGACATTCCCTGTGCGCCGCGCGTGATCAGGATGGCCTGGGCCTGCAGGCGCTCCAAGAGGCCATTGCCGACTTCCAACAGGTCCTTATCATTATGAATTCTGCGACCGTAGGCAAAACCCGCTTCGTGATGATTAGGGGTAATCAACGAGACCCGTTTATAATTGAAGAAGTGTGTCTCCTTCGGGTCGACCGCCACAAAGATGTCGCGTGCCACGCAGAGTTCTATCACCTGCTCCAGAAGCGTACGCGTAATTACCCCCTTGCCGTAGTCGGAGATAATCACCCCTTTAATGCCGTCGATGACCGACATGAACCGCTTGAGAACCCGGTGCTCGGTATCGGTATCCAGTTCGTGCTGGCTCTCCCGGTCCGCCCTCACAACCTGCTGGCTGTGCGCGATAATGCGTGTTTTAATCGTGGTTTGACGAGATTCATCGTTTACGAGAAAATCGCGGGAGATGTGGCGTTCCTTGAGCAACTGGCTCAACTTGACCGCCGCTTCGTCATCGCCAACCGTGCCAACGAGAATGGCTTCGTCGCCAAGCGCTCGGATGTTGGCCGCAACGTTGGCGGCGCCGCCGAGAAGCAGCTTGGTGGAACCGATTTCAACGACCGGGACCGGTGCCTCAGGCGAGATTCTCGTCACCGTGCCAAACAAGTACTCATCGAGCATGATGTCCCCAAGAATGAGTATCTTGGAGCGACCCATGCCGCCGAGAATTGACGTTATGCGTTCAGTATCGATCATATGTGCTAGACTTCCTTCGTACCTGCATTAGACACCGGCCGCCATAAAACGGTTGACATGGCCGGTGAATATATTACAATGCTGTCTCTTACACAAGCGAACAGACTATGAGGTATGGAGATGGAAATAGAACATCAACCGGCGCAACAGATTAACATCGAGCTCGGTGAAAAGGAAGCTGAGGGGATATATGCGAATCTGGCGATGATTACGCACTCGCCTACTGAGGTCATAATCGATTTTTCCCGCATTATGCCTCGCACGCCCAAAGCGCGGGTGCTGGCGCGGATCATCATGACCCCCATGCACGCCAAGCTTCTGGAGAAGGCGCTGTCCGACAACATGAAGAAATTCGAGAGCCAGTTCGGCGAGATTAAGATTTATGGAAGCCCGATGCCGGGGGGAAAGTCGATCGGGTTTGAATCCAGCACTACCAACGGGACGGAACAGAAATGAAGCGTGGATATGCGACCATGGTCTTGCACAGTCATTTGCCGTACGTGCTGTCACACGGTAAATGGCCGCACGGCACCGACTGGCTTTGTGAGGCCGCTGCGGAAACGTACTTGCCAATTCTACGGATTCTGAATGAACTGGTGAATGAAGGTTATCGGCCAAAATTGACGATGGGTATATCGCCGGTGCTGTGCGAGCAGCTCGCCGACAGCTCCTTCAAGAATGAGTTTGTGACCTATGTGAATCAGAAGATTCGGGCCGCCCAGCACGACTCCGAGGAGTTCTTTCGTTACAGCCAGCAGACGATGCTGGTCAACTCCCATTTCTGGGAGGAATTCTATGGCTTGACGCTTAACCATTTTGACGGTATTGGGCACGACATTCTGTTCGAGTTCAGGAAGTTACAGGATGCCGGAATCATAGAGATTATCACCTGCGGCGCGACCCACGGGTACTATCCTCTGCTTTCGCGCGACGAATCGCTGCAGGCACAGACCAAGATGGCGGTGCGCAATTATGAGCGGCATTTCGGTCGGAAGCCCCGGGGAATCTGGCTGCCGGAGTGTGCTTACCGTCCGCGTTATGCCTGGACGCCGCCGGTGCCGATCAACGGACATCAGCAAGCATATCCTCGTAAAGGGGTCGACGAGTTTCTCACCGAGAACGGATTGGAATTCTTCATCATCGATTCGGCATTGCTCAAAGGTGGAAAATCGGTCGGCGTATATATCGACCGGTTTGAGGCGCTCAAGCTGTTGTGGGGGCAGTTCGAACGATACTATGCGCCACGGCCCGAGGAACCGGACAAGACGCCACGCGATGTCTATCTTGTTTCATCGGCGGTCGAAGGTAAGAAACCGGTGGCCATATTCTCGCGAGACCCGGAGACGGGTTTGTTGGTGTGGTCCGGCGAGCATGGCTACCCGGGCGACGGCAACTATCTCGATTTCCACAAGAAGCGTTTCCCCGGCGGTCACAGGTATTGGGCGGTAACATCGGCGAAGTCCGATCTTGCCGACAAAGTCGAATATCATCGCGAGACCGCGGTGACTCGTGTTCCGGAGAACGCGGGGCACTTTACGGCTAAGATACGGGAAATCCTGCTTGGGCACCATCGCGCCACCGACAAAGCCGGTATTCTGGTTGCGCCTTACGACGCTGAATTGTTCGGCCATTGGTGGTTTGAAGGACCGATGTTCCTCAAGAACGTGCTGAAGAATCTTTGCGAAGATGATAGTGTCGGCCTGACTTTTCTATCGGAGCATCTGGAGCGGCAACAGCCGACACAAGTGATCTCGATTCCCGAAGGGAGCTGGGGAGAAGGGAATCACCACTACATTTGGCTGAATCAACAGAACGAATGGACCTGGAAGCATATTTATGAAGCGGAGGCAAAGATGTGCGACCTGGCCCGATTCTGGTTGGAACACCCGGAGCGACGGGATCATGAATTGACCGATATCGTTAAGCATATGGGGCGGGAATTGATGCTGATGTCCGCTTCCGATTGGCAGTTTCTGATTTCCACGTTTGCGGCGCGTGATTACGCCGAACTGAGATTGTCGGAACACTATCAAGATTTCGTTCGCCTCGCGGCGATGGCCGACAAGAAAATCGCCGGCGAGTCAATCGGGGACGGTGAGTGGCGGTTCTTCGATGACTGCAAGACGCGGGATCATCTGTTTGACGACATTGAGATCGAGTGGTTCGCGCGGGTGGAATTCCCGGTTGAGGCGAGCGTTGTGTAGCGATCGGCCTGTTTTAGCTTGATTACGACAAGTCAAGCGCTCTGCTTGATGACATGTCAGTTGCGAAAAGCGTGACCGCATGCCCCTATTGCAAGGAGCCGATTGCGGTGGGGGCCACCAAGTGCAAGCATTGCCAGTCCGACCTTGCGGCAGCCACTAAGAAGAAGAAATCGTTTTTCGCCAAGTACGATACGTTTCGGTTGGGTTTTGCCAGCGGTATCGTCTTCACAATTATTGTGGGGATTCTGATTTACATTCAGTTCTTCAAGAAGTAGGGGATGATCGTTTTGCAGACCGATGTTTCGCCGTCTCTTCTATGTCATCCCGGTCAGGCTCTTTAGTCGCGAGATTTCAGAACTAGTTAAATACCGCCAATCGCCGGAATTAAGATTACGGGCAGTGATGCCGGCAAATTCGACGCGGCGGAGTTTTTCCACCGGATGCCCCACCGCTTTGCACAGTTGTTTGACCTCTCTCTTACGCCCTTCGGTCAGCGTTATACGGACGCGGGTCATCGATTTGACGAACCCCAGGATATCAGCGCGGGCGCGGCCGGTCGCGCCGTCTTCGAGCTTGATCCCGCGCAGCATTTTCTCGGCGTTTTCGCGGTTGAATTGCCCTTTGACCAGCGCTTCGTATACTTTCGGGATCTGGTAGCGAGGGTGGGCCAGTCGGAAAGCAAGATCGCCATCATTAGTCAGGAGAAGAACGCCCTCGGTATCGAAATCCAGCCGTCCTACCGGATAGACCCTATGTGGCAACTTCTTGAGAAAGTTCAAGATCGTCTTGCGCTTGAAGGGATCCTGCAAGGTCGTCATGACACTAGCCGGTTTGTTCAGGAGGACGTAAACCTTCACATCGACCGGCGAGACGATTACGCCGTCGACTTTGACGATATCTGTGTTTTCGTCAACGATCGCCCCCGTCTTCTCCAGCCTGCTTTCGTTGATCGCAACCCGCCCCTCGGCGATCAGCGTTTCGGCGCCGCGCCGCGAGGTAACGCCGCACAAGGAGAGATATTTGTTAATCCGAATCACAGTTCTTTCCTTCCAGCCCGCCCTACCTGAATGAATGCCGCGAGCCGGAGCGTTGTTATTTTTTGCCGGAACGCTTGTCCCACTCGCCGGTCGATACCGGTGGATCAACATTATTATCGGTATCCGGCGCGAAAGTTTCGTCCTGTGAATTCGTCCGTATGTGTAACGTTTGAGCCGGGGCTGGAGTGCCCGATATAGGTTCGGAACGGAGGTCAGATTCGTCTATTTCCTGGCGAGACAACGGATCAAATGTCCCGTCGGCGATATTCAGTTTCAAATCAAGGGCGGTTTCAGCCAGTTCGTCCTTGAGTTCCAGCTCGGTTTGGTCGCGCGACTGCGACGCCGCCAGCATTTCCTCGATTTCCTCCATTTTGGGGAGCGCATCGAGACTGGCGAGTCCAAAGAACTTGAGGAATTCATCGGTCGTGCCGTACTGGAGCGGTTTGCCGACCGTTTTGGCCCGGCCAACGATGGTCACCATGTTCTTTTCCAGCAGATTCTGGAGAACGGCATCGGAAGCAACCCCCCGGATATGCTCGATCTCCGCCTTAGTGACCGGCTGGCGATAGGCCACAATTGCCGCTGACTCCAGCGCCGCCCTGGTCAGTCGCATTTTGCGGCGGCGGGTGAACAACTCGTCGACATAGCCGGAATAATCCGGCAGGATAAAGTACTGGAAACCGCCGGCGATTTCGCGAACGCGAAAGGAGGTTCCCGATTGGTCGTAGCGCTCGTTTAGCGCCTCGACAGCTTTGGAGACCTGGGCAGGGGTGACATCGCCGAGCACCTGAACGATACGGCGCACCGGTAACGGCTCCGGAGATGAGAGAATAATCGCTTCGACAATCGACGGCAGATGATTCGGGTCCATCAGTTCACCTCGACCTGTTCCATGACCGCGAGGTTATCTATCAGGCCCCCGGTTGGCCGGGGCAGGTGGTACGATTCACCGCGGTAGATGCGGAGTTCGGAGTACGGCCGGGACTGCATGACCATGATTCTCCGGGTACGGGCGAGTTCAAGGATAGCTATGAAGGTAACAACCGCGACCATCCGCTTTTGATATGCGTCGAAAAGCTCGGTGAAGGTGGCCCATTCCTTTTCCTGCAAGGCGAGCAGGACCGCCTCAATTCTCTCCTCGATGGTGATTTCTTCCGGTACGACTTCATGCACGGATTCCTCACGGCGGGTTACCATGACTTCTTTGAACGCTGTGAGCAGATCGAATAACGTCGTCGCCGGACTGATATCAACTCGCGCCTGCGTCTTCCCCAGCAACGGCGGCGGGACAACATTTTGTTCCTCGGCCAGTGCCCGGTCTTTCAGAATCTCGCCGGCTTCTTTGAATTTCTTGTATTCAATGAGCGCCAGTATCAGTTCCTCGCGCGGGTCTTCTTCCTCAGGCTCTGCCTCGTCGCGCGGCAGCAGGAGCTTCGCCTTGATACGGATCAGCGTCGCCGCCATCAGAATGAACTCGCCGGCTACTTCGAGGTTGAGTGTCCGCATCATGTCCAGATAGGTCAGATACTGCTGCGTTATCCGCGAGAGCGGAATATCATAAATGTCGACCTCTTCCTTCTTGATGAGGTACAAAAGCAGATCCATCGGTCCGCTGAAGACGCCGAGGTCGACGCGATAGTCCTGAGATTGTTGTTCCACTGTGGTTTCCATCAGGTTGTCTTTCGATAGTTGATTTTCATGGCGTCGCGGACCTTCTCCATGACGACTTTGGTACGCGCCTTCGCCTTCTCGGCCCCGCTCGCCAGGACATTCCAAACATCGGCCGGTCGATTCAGCCAATCGGCGCGGCGTTCTCGAATCGGTCGTAGGGCGTCATTCAGATTATTGGTAAGCTGGCTCTTGCAGGCGACGCAGCCAAGTTCACCGGTGCGGCAGGGTGAAGCGATCGACTCGGCTGCCCCCGGCGTGTAGATGCGGTGCAACAGGTAAATTGGGCAGCCGTCCGGGTTGCCGGGGTCACCTTTGCGAAGTTTCTTTGGGTCGGTAAAGAAAGTGCGGAGTTTCTTTTCGGTCTCCGCTTCGGTCATGCCGATGGCAATGTCATTGTTGTACGACTTGGACATCTTGCGGGCATCGGAGCCGAGAATGAGCGGGATTTCGGTAAACAGAGCTTCCGGTTCGACTAACGTGGGACCGTAGAGAGCATTGAACCGCTTGGCGAGATCGTTGGCGAGCCAGATATGCTTCTCCTGATCTTTCCCAACCGGAACCTTGTTGGCGTTGTAGACGCAGATATCGGCGGCCTGAAGAACCGGATAGCCGAGGAAGCCGTATGAATCCAAGCGGTCTTTCTTCTCGAGATAGGTAGGGAGGCGACTGAGTGTTGGAACGGTGATCAACATGGAAAAAATGAGATGCAGTTCGGCGTGCTCGGGAACCTCAGATTGCACGAAGATCGCGACTTTGTTGGGATCAAGCCCGGCCGCCAGAAAGTCGACCGCCACCTGAAACACTTTATCTTTCAGGCCGGAAGTGTCCTCGAATTCGGCCGTCAGGCTGTGCCAGTCGACAATGCAGGAGTACATTTCATACTGCTCCTGAAGACGTACCCAGTTACGGAGGGCGCCTTCAAGATTACCGATATGCAAAGCACCAGTGGGCTGCATGCCGGAGAGAATGATTTCTCTGTGTTGTCCTACGCGTTCAGTCATACGGGCATTCTACACCATTAGAGGCAGATGTTACCTGTGATAAGGGTTCAAATCAAATAAAAACATGGGAGAAATTCTGCAGCCCAAGAGAGAAATACTAAGGCCGCGCAATCAGCGCGGCCCGAGGTGGTTAGACGTCACGTCAAGCGCGATGGCGCGCATGACCTACCGAAATACAACATACCCTACAATTCAAAGGCCAGGAAGAATCCGCCCTCCTGGCGCTCAATCGAGAGCAGTATCCGGTCCCCTTCTTTGGAGCCGCTTACGGCTTGATCAAATTCCTTTACGGTCGAGATTCGGTTGCGGTTGACAGACCGGATCACGTCCCCTTCCCGCAGTCCGGCCTGATAGGCATTGCTGTTCTCGTCAACTTGCGTGGCCACGATACCCTGTCGGGCGGTCAGGTCGTACTTGTCGGAGAGCGCGCGATCTATCTGATCAACAGTGAAACCGAGAAGTTTCTCGATATCGCCGCTTGCGTGCCCGGACCCGGAAGCCAGCTCCCCAAGCGTCACTTCGTAGTCCTTCTCCTGATTGTCGCGCAATACCGTCAATTTGATCGCGGTGCCGGGCGCGGTACTGGCGATCTGGCTGCGCAATTGAGCAGAGTTCTCGATCTGCTGGCCGTTGAAGGCCGTAACAACGTCCCCAGCCTGAAGACCGGCGCGCGAAGCGGGGCTGCTGTCCGCAACATTGCCAATCAATGCTCCTTGACTCCCCCGCAAACTCATCGCCTGCGCCAACTGGTCGTTGACATCCTGTATATTCACGCCCAAATACCCGCGCGTGATCTTTCCGCCCGAAATTAACTGGTCTTTGACGCGAATCGCCATGTTGATCGGCACGGCGAAACCGATCCCCTGAAACCCGCCGCTCTGACTGGCGATGGCCGCGTTGATGCCGACCAGTTCACCATCGAGATTAACCAGCGCACCGCCGGAGTTGCCGGGATTGATCGCAGCATCGGTCTGAATGAAATCTTCGTAATCGGCCAGCCCGACGTTAGCGCGCCCCTTGGCGCTCACTATCCCCTGCGTCACCGTGTGAGCGAGGCTTGGATTGAGCGGGCTTCCCACCGCCATAACCATCTCGCCCACCTGAAGGCTATCACTGTTGCCGATCTTGATCGGCACCAGCCCTGAGGCATTGACTTTGATCACCGCAACATCGGTGTTCGGATCGGTACCGATGACTTTGGCGGCTTTCGTCTTGCCGTCGGCGAATTGCACAATGATGGAATCGGCGTCGGCAACCACGTGGTTGTTGGTCAACAGATAGCCGTCGGCCGATATGACAACGCCGGAACCGAGCCCCTGCCTGCGGAACTGACGTTCCTGCGGCTGCTGGCGAAAGCCAAACAACTCGGCAAACGGATCCATTCCGAACGGACTCCCCTGCCTGACTTTCACGTTCTGAGCGGTAGTAATCATGACGACGGACGGCGTGACCGACTTGGCGATGTCAACGAACGCGTTGTTCAGGTCCCTGAGCGTCATGATCGGGCGGTCTTTGGCGGCCGGCACCGTGACCGGATCGGGAGTCTCGCGGGCGACGGCGACGCTTGTAATTGCAGCGGAGAGTGCGAGTATCACAAACAGCGCGAGCGCCCTCATGCTGAATTGGCGGTTCTGATTGGTCTTCATATTAATATCCTTTCCTTTTGTCCATCATAACGCGGTTATACACGATTGGTTCGCGCCGGTTCGACGAGTTGGATCAATCCTGCATCGAGGATGCTCTTGACGTTCAGGGGGTTACGGTTTAACTTGTTGCCGTTCTTATTCTTAACCGAACGGCGAGTAGGTCGGTGAAAGACTAAGTGCCAACCTTTGTCATTGACAAAGAGCGATATGAAAGTATATTATTACAAATAAGGGGTACATCGCTATGCGGAAAATCATGATTCTCTCATTAGTGGCGTTAGGTGCTGTTGTCTTTGCGGCCAGTGTTCAAGCCGATGACCAGACAGCTACTGAAGCCGAGTGCGTGACGTTTGTTGACTGTCCACATAATATGAGAATATCGCATTGTTCTCCCGTGAGCTATCAGTTCAAAGCGGTCAAGCCGCGAGGCGAGCAGCCAAATCGCGGGACTCGGTATCACTTAGCGTCAGGTCCGGGCGCGATTGAGGAACGCACGGGGATGTGGACATTTGACCCAGCGACTGTTGGAAGACAGGATTGGGACAAGCCCTTTCAGGTGATCGTATCAGCTTCAATGGGAAATGGACAATCCGGCCGTGGTGACACGTGTTCATTCTACCTGCGCGTCTACAACTCACCTCCCCATGCGAATTACGCGGGGCCGTACCACAAGGACAGTATCATGGTACCTGCCGGGCAATACAACATAGTACCGATTCAGTGGACCGATCGGGATTCATGTGATTTCATTCGTAGATATCTAATGGCTGTAGAGCCTGCTCCATCTGGATTGTACTGGCTTACAGACGAGGGCGACTTTGAATTCTATCCGAAGGCTCCCGATACCGGAAAGACCTTTCATATCAGACTGATGGCCCACGATGGGATTGACTCCACATATTACGAGTTGAACGTCATTGTTACAGCACCTGCCGGTTGGTCCGAGCGGTATGTACTGGCGATTGCGAAGCACCACAATGTGCTGTTTGGTGATTCTGTAGATGTGGATGTTGAGCTGAGAGCGGCCAACACAAACTCCCAAATCGGCGGCCTGCAGGGATTCGACCTGCTGATGGGCTATGACAACACAGCGCTTGCGCTCCAATCGGTAAGCACTGCTTCATCCCCGTTCTTCCAGCAATGCAAGTGGGAGTATTTCACCTATCGGTTTGGCGCGCAAGGCGGTTGTACAACCAACTGTCCGAGTGGAATGGTGCGAGTGGTGGGAATAGCGGAGACCAATAACGGGCCGTATCATCCGACGTGCCCGCCATTGAACCTTCCAAGTCTGCCGGCCACTCTATTTACGATGCGATACCTTGTTTCCGGTGACCGCACGCTGGAGTGTCAATTCATACCGATTCGCTTCTTCTGGGTAGACTGCGGCGATAATACTCTTTCCAACTGGGATGGCCAACAGTTGCACATAGCTGGACGGGTGTTTGATTACGGGAACTGGGATATGCCACTCGATTCCTCTCTTGCAACCTTCCCAGGATACGGAGGTGTACCTAGCGACATCTGTCACTCAACACCTCCCTGGAATCAGGAACCAAGTCGATCGATCGATTTCCATAACGGTGGAGTCGACATAGTCTGCAATGAGATCGATGCGACCGGCGACCTGAATCTGAACGGACTTCCCTATGAAATCTCCGACTGTGTGATGTTCCGCAATTATTTCAAATATGGGATGTCGGCATTTCAAACCCACGTGCAGGGCAGCATTGCGGCATCCGATGTCAATAAGGACGGTCTGCCGCTGACGTTGGCTGATTTTGTGTATATGCAACACATAATCGTCGGCGATGCTTACCCCGTTCCGCCATCTCCATCGGCCGACACAGTGCTCCTCTTGCTAAGAGATCAGTCTCCGACCCTGATACTGGCATCACCTGACACGCTTGGAGCAATTCGGCTGGTATTTGAGGGAGAGGTGAGACCTGAGTTTCTACTTCAGGATGCTAACCTCTACTATGCTTCAGACAGCGGTCGTACGATGATGTTCATCTTCGGCAGTTGCGACAACGGCGCTGCGCACATCGTCTCCGGCCCGATTTTGAACGGGACAGCCGGTCATCAGCTTCTGCAGGCCGAAGCAGCAACGTATAGCGGCGCCATAATTCCGGTCGTGATTGATTACGTAACCTCTACGGCTGACCATGATGTGGGTTCTCTTCCCCGCACTTTCGCTCTGCACCAGAACTACCCGAATCCGTTCAATGCCGGGACAGTGATATCGTTTGATTTGCCGAAAGCGGCGGATGTGCGGCTGGAAGTAGTCAACGTTGCCGGGCAAGTGGTGCACGAAATCAATCGGCATTATGCGGCCGGGTCACACCAGATCGAGTGGGATGGCACGGTCGGTGGGCGGTCTGTTGCGAGCGGAGTCTATTACTATCGCCTAAGCGCTGGTGAGTTTACGGCTACCAAGAAGATGGTGCTGCTGAAATAGAGCAGCAAATTGTCGAAACCCTGAGGGGTTTCGACCTACAAATCTGCTTCGCTTGAACCGGCGGGGAAATCTGCTCTGTCGAAACCCGAAGGGGTTTCGACCTACAAATCTACCGATCTAAGCGCATGTGGCGCTGCCTGTTTTTGTATTGACCTGATTCAACACAGCGGTTATGCTGAACTTATACGTAGTCGGTATGGCGTGCATGTCGTTTCACCGACCCACAAAGCTGCCAATCATATCGCCACCCGATTACTATAGGTTTCGGCCTGCCGGTGCAGTGTCGACAACCAATTCGAACGAATCAGACATTTCACCCCGCGCTGCCGGGTTCCTAAGTTAACCTCGGGCCGGCCGGGTCGAAAGATAGAGTCTTCAACTATGGAGGAGATTATGAAGAGAAAGCTGATACTCTCGGCTATCTGCGCGCTTGTTATTCTGGGCGCGCTATCGTGCACCCGGATCAGCAATGACGACGATCCGACCAAGTTCGCTGATCTGCAGTCCATACCGCTGGAATACGGTCAGCTTAAGGCTGTTACGATGACGGAGCAATATCATGGCTGGGCGCAACTCTGGTTCCAGGACGACGCCGGCACGATTCGCATGGTGCGGGTCAACTGGGCGACCGACCAGATGCTGAAAAAGACGCTCACCATTACCAGAACATCGGCAGGAGGTAACTAAGCCATGTTAGACAAAGTGACAAGTCTCTTCCAGCGGCTGTTTTTCGTGGTGGCCTCTGTACTCGTGATATTGGCTGGGCTTGATTGGATTATCGGGCTGTTCGGTTGGACATTCGACTGGCTGCCGTACCAGCCGGGACGGCTGTTCGAGTTTGCAGCGATCCTGGTCATATTCGTTATCGCTACACTGCTGCGGCAGATTCGGGACGCGCTTCGGAAGTAGTTCAGGGGATTGGAAAATGTAACAGGTATTGCTTCGTTCGATAATACTAGAACGACAACCCGACCCGCGCGGTAATATGCCCCTGTTTGCTGGTAATGTGGTGAGAAACTCTCACTGACGAGCCCGTTTCGTCTCCCGGAGCTATCGGGTCATTCCCGTACCAGTAAATCGTCTGAGTCGGACTTGCCTTGACGAGCAAGAAATCGCTTTCCAGTTCGAAGAAGGGGTGAGTGCCTCTGTCCCTTTGTCCGGGCGCGATACGGAGCTTGACCGCACCCATGAATCCGAAGCCGACGCCGCTGGCGGTGGCGATCCGGTTTCGCATGAGGTGGAAATCCTCATCCGACACAAATGAAACTGCAAATGCACCTCTTAACTCAGCACTTGTAGCCGCACTAGACTGAATTCGGCCGAACAAGCCAACGTTTGGCATCAAGTAAGTAATCCTATAGGTACCAACCAATCTATCCTGATAGAGTGAGGAATCAACTCTCTCCACCGTATCTCTGAGTTGCCAGCCAACGAGGTCATATAACTTTTGGTAGAAGTGTTGATATTGAATACCTCCAACCAAGCCAAATCGTGACCTGCCGTTGCGAGCTAGCGTCAAATGCCCATCAAGTGACTCCAGCAACGAACTCATTCTCACTCTCGATTCGGTATAACTGATCTTACCATGGAATCCACCCTGAATGTTCACCCAGTCATGATCCTTCATCACATTGGAGGGGTGATTAAGATTGGTCCCAACGGTCAACTTGACCAACCAGTCTTTGAATGCGGTTGGGTCTGAGCCAAGCCGTAGTTCAAAGCCGCCGTAAAGCGAGTTAAGCGGATAATCCAGTTCGCTCTTGACTGTTCCAATGATGCCGGTATCGATGTATCCCGTCTCTTCCATCACCCATTTGGTGGAGCCGAATCCTTTGGTGATGAACGGGCTGATTGAGAACTCGATCTTGTGCCGGGGCTGATCAAAGTTTACCGGCCCCGTCACTGAACCACCCGGTTCCTGCGCTCGAGTGCCTACGGCCGCGCCGACGACATACGTGAATGCGGCTAATAGAAGCAGATTCTTCACGTCGATCCTCTCTAGAATGAGGTTTCTACGGTGGGCGAATATACTGCATCAGAGGGTAGATTGGCAAGCCTGTACGACAGCGGAGGCCGGCTTAGTGTCGAGTCGCTTCGACAATTGCCTCGGCAGCGACGTCTCTAACCAACAGTTCCAACCGCGAGTCAATCGAGGCGCCGGGATGAAATGATCCCCCTTCAACGCCAATGACAATCACTCTCCGCGGAAGCCTGTTCAGAGCGCGTGCAGTCTCAATGGCTTCCGCAACCCCGAAAGCGTGGGTTGAGTAGCGAAGTGTTTTGGTGGGGACACGATCAACGGAAGTGTCGAATCGGTATCTGGTTCCGATCGGAGCGCCGGACTGGGCAGCATCAACAATGACGGCACAGTCGTAGCCCTGCCATGCTTCCATGAGAGAAGCTCCCTCGCCCGAATGCGTGATGACGTCTACCCCGTCGAAGGTCCGGCTTGCCAGATGACGTGCCACCAACAAACCAAAAGCGTCGTCACCGTGCTCGGTGCCGACGCCGACGATCAGTCCTCTGCGCTGATCAGAGTTCATGCCGTAACCTAACCGCGATCAATAGATACTTTCAAGGCATGGGTGGCACAGGAGATACACGGGTCGTAGTTGCGCACCGCCTGCTCGCACTGCCAGGTCAGATCATCCTGACCCAGACTCTGGTTGGCTTCGACATAGCGGGCAAGGTCCTGCTCGATTGTTCGGAGATTCTGCGCGGTCGGCGGAACGATCCTGGCGTCTTGTATAATCCCGTCATGGTCGATTTTGTACCGGTGGTACAATATGCCGCGCGGCGCCTCCGTACATCCCCGGCCTGCTCCCTCACGTGGCGTGACGGCAACAAATGACCTTGGAGGCGGATCGTACGCTTCGATAATGCGAATCGCCTCTTCGCACGCGAACACCAATTCGACACTGCGGACGATTATGCTGCGGAACGGATTTCTGCAGGGCAATTCGAGCTTGACCTCCCGCGCGATCTGCTGAGCCGACGCGGGCAGGCGGTCGAAATTGAGATTGTACCGGGCCAGCGGGCCGACAAAATAGGTTCCCCGCTCCACATGTACCGAGTGCAGCGCGTTGCTGTGCTCGACGTGCTCTTCGGCGAACTGCGATTCATATTCGGAAAGATCGATATCAAGTCCTCGATTCGAGACCAATCGTCCTTCGCACAGCGGATACTCGGACGGGTGCCGCAATGACACGAACTCGTAGTCATATTCGAATGCCGGAAAGTTGAAACCGGAGACAAACCGAGTGGTCTCGATAGAGACATCGCGCGCCCATTTTAACTTGTCAAGCATCGCGGCTAATTCCACCTTGGCGGGAGCGCGATAGAAGCCGCCGACACGGACATTGATCGGATGTATTTCCCGGCCGCCGACAAGCGCCATCAAATCGTTGCCGATCTTCTTGAGTTCGAGCGCCTTCTTGACGATTTCGGGATAATCTCCCGCCAGTTGAATCGCATCTTCGTAGCCGAGAAAATCCGGGGCGTGCAGCATGTAGACATGCAGCGCGTGGCTTTCGATCCATTCGCCGCAGTACAGCAGCCGCCGCAATTCACGCAACTGGCCGTCGACAGTCGTGCCGCAAATGGCCTCCATCGCGTGACACGAACTCATTTGATAAGCGACAGGGCAAATGCCACAGATGCGGGCGGTGATGTCGGGCGCTTCATCGTACCGGCGTCCCCGCAGGAATGCTTCAAAGAACCGGGGCGGTTCGAAAATCACGACCTTGACGTTTTCGACCTTTCCCGCCTTGACCTTCACCTGAATGCCGCCTTCCCCTTCGACCCGCGCGAGCGCTTCGACTTTGATTGTTCGGCTACTCATGCGATTCACTCTCCTTGCGGAACACGTCGGCGCCGGCGTTGAAACTTCGGAAAGCACGGAGGACATTGTCATCGGACACGCCCATGCGAATCCACTGGTCGCCAAGAGCGTCGGCATTGGGAGTTTCTTTCGGACCAAAACAGCCGAAACAGCCCCGCAAATACGATGGGCAAAGCGCATTGCAGCCGGCGTGCGTCACCGGTCCGAGGCACGGGGTTCCGTGCGCGACCATCACACAGACCAAGCCGCGCCGTTTGCACTCGGTGCACACGCTGTGCGGTGGCGTGACCGGTTTGCGACCGTGCAGGTAGGCCAGCAGCACGTCGACCAACTGCATTTTGTTGATGGGGCAGCCACGCAGTTCAAAGTCAACTTTGACATGGTCACTGATAGGAGTCGATTTCTTCAGTGTCTCAATGTACTGCGGCGAGGCGTACACATAGGAGGTATACTGCGCGACATCGCCGAAATTCCGCAGCGCCTGAATGCCGCCCGCTGTAGCGCAGGCGCCAATACTGATCAGCAGCTTGGATTGACGGCGAATCTTGTGAATGCGCTCGGCATCATGTGGGGTGGTGATTGAACCTTCAACCAGCGTAATATCGTAAGGTCCTTTGACGACCTTGCGCGAAGCTTCCAGGAAATTGGCGATTTCAATGTGGCCAACCAGCGGCAGGAGCTCCGCTTCGCAATCCAGCAGACTGAGTTGGCAACCGTCACAGGAGGCAAACTTGAAGACGGCGACTTTGGGTTTGTGTCTCTTTACCGGAGCGCCCATACTCAGATTTCCCTGGTGGTGAAAATGTCCCTGATCCGGTCATAGCGGAATACCGGACCATCTTTGCAGACAAACAGCGGACCCATCTGACAGTGGCCGCACAGGCCGATAGCGCACTTCATGTTTCGCTCCATCGTCAGGTAGATGCTCTGGAGCGGCACTTCCCGTTTTTGCAGCGCCATGGCTGTGAACCGCATCATCACTTCCGGTCCGCAGATAAAGGCAAAAGCGTTGCCGGGGTCAAACGATGCTTTGGGAATAAGTCGAGTGACGACGCCGACATTGCCGTGCCAGTCACCGCCGGCGCGATCCACAGTGACATCAACATCCAAATCGAACCGCGCCCGGAGTGATTCAAGTTCTTTGCGATACAGAATATCCTCAGGCGTACGAGTACCGTACAGAAGCACAACCTTGCCGAAGCGAGAGCGATTGGCCAGCGCATAGTACAGGGCAGGTCGAAGCGGCGCCAAGCCGATACCACCGCCGATTATGAGCAGGTCGTTCCCTTCGGCTTCCTGAACCGGCCACGGGGTGCCAAACGGACCACGGATGCCGATTATCTCACCGGCTTTCATATTGGCCATCACGCGGGTAACACTGCCAACAGCGCGCACTGTGTGGGTCAGCAGCCCAGTACTAGTGGCATCACCGCTGATCGAGACCGGAACTTCGCCTACGCCGAACACATACATCATGTTGAACTGACCGGGAAGAAAGGAAAATCGCTTTCCTGACTGTACCGGCGCCAGTTCAAACGTGAACGTGTCGTGCGTTTCCGGTCGTACGCGGCGAATCCGAAACAGATCCGGCAACATCGGATCGATGCCGGCCGACGTTGCGGTCATAGCCTGAGGTATACTCATCGATACAAATCCATAAGCTGCATGCGCGTACTTTCGATACGGGATTCCATGATTGCGGCGAATCTCTTATACATTTCATATCCCAGTTCATGGTCCTGATCGCACTTGCGCCGAAGGCACTCGCCGTCGAAGGCGATGGCCCGCGTCAACTCCACCGCCCGCGAATCAAAATGGTGGACAAAAGGCGGGAACAACCAGGACCATCCGGCAATATCACCTTCGCCAACTGTTTGAATACAGATTGGCCCGGTGGTCGGATGGAAAATCTCAATGGCGATTCGGCCATGACGCACTACATAGAAAGTATTGGCCGCCTGTCCTTCGCGATCGATATACTGCCCGGCGTCAAACTTCACGTTCGACGCACAACCGACGATCAGCTTGATATGCTCGGTGCTCAGCCCCCTCAGAAACGGAAGTTCCGCCAGATACGGTTCCAATGTTTCCACGCTTATGACTCCTTCCTATACTCGACTTTCAACCGATCTTCACGCTCTTGCGAATGGCGCCGACCTCTTCGGTGATATCGATCCCCACCGGGCACCACGTGATACAGCGACCGCAGCCGACACACCCGGAGCAACCGAACTGATCGTGCCACGACGCCAGCTTATGGGTCAGCCACTGGCGGTAGCGCGCCTGCGGCGACGTGCGAATATGACCGCCGTGGATGTAAGAATAGTCAAGAGTGAAGCAAGAATCCCACACCCGCCGCCGTTCGGCGTTCCCCGACAGGTCAGTTCTATCCTCGACCGTCACGCAGAAGCAGGTAGGACACACCAGCGTGCAATTGGCACAGTTGAGACAGCGCGAGCCGGCGTCGAGCCACTGACGGTGTTCAGCGTTCTTCTGAAGCATTGGTTTGATCTCTGTCGTATCAACACTCCGTTTCATCTGTCCGATTGATCCGGCGGCTACGGCATCACCGGCCGCACAGTCGGCTTCCGTTGCAGGGCGGGATGGCAGTTGCGCCAGCATCTCCTGACCATAGGAACTGCCGGCTTCGACCAAGAAGGAGCTTCCGGTCGGTTCGGAAAGTTCGGTGAGGCAGAGATCATACCCATCGGTAGCTCGCGGTCCAGTGGACATGGAGGCACAAAAGCAGGTGGCATTCGCTTTACTACAATTCACCGCCACGACAAACATATTGCTGCGGCGTCTCACGTATCCGGGGTCTCGGTATGTTCCCTCGGCAAACACCTTGTCCTGAACGTGAATTGCGTGAAGATCGCACGCCCTGACACCGATGAGCGCCAGCTTCTGCTCAGGCTGGGCGCCGGATTCGATCCGGAGTTCTGTCCCCGCGCGGCGCGCTTTCCAAAGACAGGCATTCGATGGATAAAGAAATTGCTTCCATGACTGCGCGGCAACTGTATAGTGAAACAGAGACTCGCGATCGTGCTTGATCAATCGGTAGCTTGCCGCGTCCTGCGTATCGGTCCAACCTACCGGCAGGTCTGCGGACGAGCCGATTTCGGCGAGCGTGACGACCGAATCCTTGACGGTCGGACCCAGTACGCGAAACCCCTGACGGTCCAGCAACTGGATCAGCGTATCTATGCTGGGCCGTTCGACCACGACTCTGGCAAATTGAGCATCTGTACCGGACCGGTTTGTCGATGAGGACTCTGTATGATCTATTCCTGCCATAGAACTTCCAATATTACCAATCTGAGATGATATACGTCTCATTATCGGCGTAGAGTATGTGAAAATTTGCACAAAGTGTCAATGAAAACTTAGGAAATGGTTAGTTGCCGACCTAGACAAAACCATATCGCCCCTAGCCGGTAAATTACCATATCTCGTTGCGACACAACAGGTAACGGTCCGGCCACGCGCAGCAAGAGACAATTTTGGGTTGATAGTGACGACTCAAAGAAGTACCGATTGTTGCCTCAAGACTTGCAGGGCACGATCAAAAATGCTATACCTTTGACCTATGAGGCTTGCCCTTGCCCAACTTAACCCCACTGTCGGAGACATGGCGGGTAACATCAGGCGGATTGCTGAAGTTGCCTCAAAGTATCAACGCGACATGGACTTGTTAGTCTTCCCGGAACTGTTTCTGGTCGGTTATCCGCCGCGTGATCTCCTGGCCGAACCCTGGTTTATTCGCGAGAGCGCCAAGGCGATAGAGCAAGTGCGTCAGCTTTCAGCGCAATTTCCTGCCGCCGGAATTCTGTTCGGCGCGCCGGTGGCAACCCACAGCGAAACCGGACTCGGACTGCACAACTCGGCGATCCTGGTCTACCGTGGAGAGATCATCTTCACGCAGCACAAATCATTGCTGCCGACTTACGACGTGTTCTACGAGGCGCGCTATTTTGATGCGGCTGAATCGGTGAGTGTAGTGCGGTTCAAGGAGACGACACTGGGGATATCAATATGTGAAGACGCCTGGAACGACCCTGAGCTGTGGCCGCAGCGCATCTACGGCAGTGATCCAATTGATTCCCTGGCATCGCAGGGGGCGCAACTAATGATCAACATCTCGGCGTCGCCGTTTGCGCTCGGGAAGGAACAGATTCGGTATCGACTCATCAAGAATCACGCCCGCAAGCATCGCCTGCCGTTTGTCTTCGTCAATCAGGTCGGCGCGAACGATGAACTGATATTCGACGGACGAAGCATGGTGTTTGATCCGGACGGTCGGATGATTCAGCTGCTTCCAGCGTTTGAGGAATCGGTGACAGTCATTGATACAACATGGTACAAGCCGGTTGATCATCCGTTGGTTTGCGATGAGTGTGAGGACCTGTATCGGGCGCTCACGCTGGGGATTCGCGATTATTTGCGTAAGTGCGGATTCTCCAAAGCCGTTATTGGCCTGAGCGGGGGGATTGATTCAGCGGTCGTTTGCGCGCTGGCGGTGGAAGCGATCGGAACAGAGAATGTACAGGGGATTGCGATGCCGTCGATTTATTCAGCCGAAGAGAGTACGACTTTGGCTCGGCAGCTTACGGAAAACTTTGGAGTACAATTTCGAATTATTCCGATATCGCCGTTCTATGACGCCTACACGCATTATTTGGGCCCCGAGCTGGGAATGAGCCCCGGGGAAATCAATCTGACGTTCGAGAATATTCAGGCGCGAATTAGAGGGAATATCTTGATGGCGTTCTCCAATCAGACCAACGCAATTGTTCTTTCAACCGGCAACAAGAGCGAGTTGGCGACCGGCTATTGCACGCTCTATGGCGACATGGCCGGCGGGCTGGCGGCGCTTTCCGATGTTCCCAAGACACTCGTCTTTCAATTGGCGCGGTATATCAATCGCGAACGGGAGCTCATTCCGCTGCGGACTATTGAGCGAGCGCCATCCGCTGAATTGCGGCCCAATCAAGTGGATCGGGACTCATTGCCGCCATATGAGATCATGGATCGCATTCTGCATCACTATATCGAAGAGCGGATGTCAATCGACCAAATCATCAGCCTCGGTTTCGATCGCGAGGTCGTGAAATGGGTGATGCGGGCCGTAGACCATAACGAATATAAGCGGCGACAATCAGCGCCCGGATTGAAAGTAACTTCTCGCGCCTTCGGAATCGGACGCCGCATGCCAGTTGCCGCAAAATACAACCATGGCGATGAGTAGTCACGGCGGCCGCGGGCATCGTATCCTTTCAATCGGCGTCATCCTCCTGCTCCTCTTCTGTGTTCAGAGGACGGCAGGCACTGAAGATCATCGTCCGCGCCTTGCGGTGGTGATCGTAGTCGACCAGATGCGCGCCGACTATTTGAGCCGATTTTCCTCTCTATATACCGGCGGTTTGGCGCGGTTGATGCGGACCGGCACCGCGTTCACCAACGCGTATCACAATCATGCCGTTACCGAGACGGCCGTCGGTCACGCGACCATCTCGACCGGCTGCTTTCCGGCGCAACATGGGATAGTCGGCAACGGGTGGTACGATCAGGAATTGCAGAAGCCGGTGACGGCAGTTGGGGATTCCGGTTGCCCGGCGGTCGGTGGTTCGGGAAAGGGTGGGGCGTCACCGCATAATCTCCTGTGGCCGGCGCTCGGGGACTGGCTCAAGGCCGGTTCGCCGCTGAGCAAAGTGTATTCAATAGCTCTCAAGGATCGGTCGGCAATCCTTATGGCGGGACAGCATCCCGACGGCGCTTCTTGGTACGACAAGACGACCGGTGACTATGTAACGTCCACCTACTATATGGACACGCTGTGCTCCGTAGTTCGCGCGTTTGATGAGCGGCGCTTGATTGACAGCTTTCGTGCGCAAGGGTGGCGCAGGTTGTTGCCGGACACGGCGTACTCGCTCTCACACGCGGACAGCTTTGCTTCGGAGAATGACGGCATTCACGTCACCTTCCCCCACCTGTTTGATTCTCTCGCCAAACCGAAGGATTACTATACGGCTTTCTACAGTACGCCGTTTGCCGATCAGCTTACGCTGAGACTTGCGAAGAGTATTGCGAATGACTTTCAACTCGGACGAGACAGCATCCCTGATTTGCTCTGGATAAGCTGTTCCGCAGCTGATGCCATTGGTCACGTATATGGCCCGAACAGCCAGGAGGCTCAAGACTACTATCTCAGACTTGACCGCTATCTGGACACGTTCTTCACGGCGCTTGACTCGGCTGTTGGTCCGGAAAAGTACATGGTTGTGTTGACGGCCGACCATGGCGCTATGACTATGCCGGAGGATTTAGCTCTGCAGGGGATCAAGGGAGGGCGGATTAGTCTCGACTCAGTTGTCATGTGGACCAAAGCCGCAGGAGACTCAGCAGCCAGTGCGTTGCATCTGAGCAAGAACCCGATTGTCCGGTGCGACTATGAAATTATCCTGGACTATTCGGAGGCGAGGTCAAAGGGGATAGACGACAGCCTATTGCAGGATGAAGTGGCTCGCTATGTCCGCCGCCTGCCCTTCATCGCCGGTCTCTTCACCGCACACGAACTGGCCAAAGATTCAATTCCGCCTCGACCGTTTCTCGACCTGTTCAGACACAATTATCATTCAATACGTCGTCCTGATATCTATCTCGTGTACTCAGAGAACTACCTTGTCGACAATGATCCGCATGGGACCTCCCACGGCACTCCCTACGAATACGATCGCCATGTTCCCCTGATAATTGCCGGTCCCGGGATCGGTCATGGCACGGACTCAACTACTGCTTTCAGCGTGGATATCGCCCCAACTATCGCCCGACTGCTCGGCATCACGATTCCGGATTCAGTCGACGGCCGACCCTTATTCTGACCGCCGCGGCAGGGTTGATTAGGACCGCTTCTGTCCGGGGCGAAACGCGTACTCCTGAAGAGTCATTGATTCCGGAACCGGATAGAGACCCGCTCCCCCGCAAAGGATGCATGGATTCTTGTCCTCAGTTCGCGTTTCGATCAGGCCGGTGCCGTTGCAAGCACGACATTCAGCGCCCGAACTGGTAAACCCTTTGCCGTCGCAGGCCGAGCATTTATTAGCCATGTCCGGAGTGAGACACCGGTTGTCCTTCCAGCCCCGTCCCTGGCATTCCGGGCACGCTTTTGACGGGCCGTGCGAGTCGGGTACCGGTCGTGATTCAGTCATGCTCTTGACTCCTTTTCCTCTTCCCCTCAACCCAAGATCGCACGCGGAGGACGGTTTCGTCAAGTGCCATTGCGACCGGTTCAGTCAGCCGTTCGGACAGGGTCGTCACATCCTGTGCCTCGACGGCGAGAACCTGAATATCATCGGGCATGGCATATCCCATCTTTCGCCCGAACTCGAGCGCGGTAGGCAGATTGATTTCGTGAGAGTTGACGAGGTTTTTTGAAGGTGTCAGTTTGCCCATCGGGAAGTACTGAATTGTCCCCGGATCGCACGTGCCGGTCACGATTGTGTCAACAATCAACACGGCGCGCCGATCTGCCAGCAGGTCTACCAGAGCAAAGCCCGCGGCCGAGACAAACAGCACCTCAACATGAGGGCCGAAATCGTCGCCGCCTAACAGTTCGGCGATTTCGGCCCCAAAGCGATCATCGGACAGCACCTCGTTTCCGAGGCACAGCACCAGGATCGGTTTCACTTAGTTCCTCCGGATGGTCTCTATCACCTCACCGGTTTCGGCATCATGAATGACCAATTCGAGCGGCATTTGACCGGGCAACGAGTGCGTGGCGCATCCGAAGCACGGGTCATAGGCGCGAAACGCCATCTCAATTCGATTGAGCATGCCGTCCGTGATGGTCACGCCCTTCTTGATCAACCCTTCGGCCGCCTTCTTAATCGACATCGTAATCGGCGCGTTGTTGTTGGTCGTGCCGACGATCAGGTTCGCTTCCGTGACAATACCGTTCTTGTCGGTCTTGTAATGATGAGTCAATGTCCCGCGCGGAGCTTCGACCGTGCCGACTCCCTCACCAACAATGCCGGTCGGCGGGTCAAGAATATGGTCCGAGGTAATCTCTTCGTCTTTGGCCTTTTCAAGTGCTGCCTCGCACGCGTAGACTAACTCAACCACACGCGCCCAATGCGTAGCAAGCGTCGAATGCACCGGTGTCTTTCCAGTGCGGTCACCGGTGAGGGTCTCATAAAATCGCTCGTATTCGGCCTGAGCCAGCGGTGTGGCCATGCCGTCCGAAACATTCAATCGACCCAGCGGCGTAGCTTTGTATACGCCTGACTCCATGCCGTCGACAAACCCCTTCCAGCCGACTTTCTTCAAGTACGGATACTTGAGATAGCTGTATGATTCGGTGTGTTCCGATACATAACTGAGGTAATCCTTCGGCTCGTATTTAGCGTGTTCGCTGCCGTCGGGACCGGTGACGCGGACTTTGCCGTCATAGAATGTCACCTTGTTGTTGGCATCGACCAGTCCCATGTTGTAAGTCTTGTGAGTGAACATGTCGGAAACGATCAGGTCAACATATCCCTTGTTGGCCAGGACGACATCGTTGAGCACTTGAACGGTGAACTTGGCGAATTCGACCATCTGCTCGCCAAGCTTGATCATTTCAGCCTGTTCTTCTTTAGTCACACGCTTGGACATACCGCCCGGCAGCGATGTCACCGGATGCACCTTCTTGCCGCCGATGATCTCCACAAAGCGCTGCCCGGCTGCCCTCTGTGCGATCACCTTTTTCCCGGCGTCAATTCCTACTTTGGCGATGACGCCAAGGATGTTCCTTTCCGCAGCCGGTGCATCCGGCCCGCACACGAAATCCGGCCCGCTTAACGCGTAGAAATGCGTGGTGTGGTCACCGGCATAGAAACCGAGGTACAGCAATTCGCGCAACTTGTAAGCTGCGGACGGAATAGTCACGCCGTAAACCGCATCGGCAGCTTTGGCCGCGGCCATGTGATGCGCTTCGGGACAGACACCGCAAATGCGGGTGGTGATGCGGCACATTTCTTCAACCGGCCGCCCCTGCGCGAATTTCTCGAAGCCACGAAGCTCTGGAACCTGGAAATAGCAATTGGCCAACCCGCCATCGTCGTTGATGAAAAGGTGAATCTTGCCATGCCCTTCGAGGCGGGTGATCGGGTCAATCAGTATCTGTTTCATGATTGGACCCTCCGAAGCATCGAGTCCGCCAGACTGAACCGATAGAAGGTTCCAAGCGGGTCGGCAATGCCGCTAATAATATGGTCGATTTCCTTAGGATCAGTCGAATCGATAACACTGGCGATGGCGGAAGCCATCTTGGCCCCCTGATCGCGGCAGTTCGCCGGCAAGCCGTAGCAACCCCGGCAGGGAACACCGGCCTTTACACACTTGGCGCCACAACCTGCCCGAGTGGCAGGACCCATGCACACGATACCCTGCTCCATAAGGCAGAGGTCCGGATCAGTGACCGACTCGAACGGGCGCTTGAATTGTTTGATCTTCTTGATGTTGCGCTGGCGGGGACAATCGTCACAGCAACTCTTTTCCGACGCTCCGAGTACAGTGCCTTTCGGGGGGAGCGGTTTGCCGTTCTGCAGAATATCAATCACGGCTGCTACCACAGCCGCAATCTGATCCGACTGCGGCGGACAGCCCGGAATGATGTAGTCAACATCTACAACCTGCCGCAGACTCCGAACGGTATTCCAGAGATACGGAATCTCCAGCTTCCCTTCCTTCACTTCAGTTTCAGGTTGCGGAATCACGTGGCCATTAGCCTCCACCGATGGAGATAGCACGTAGGCATATTCCATGATCGATTTCTTGTCGTAAAAGTTTGCCAGCCCCGGTATGCCGCCCTCAGACGCGCAACCGCCGAACGCGCAGAGCACCACGGACTTCTGCCGCAGCAGTTTGGCGATTTCGTAGTTTTCACTGCTTCGGATGGCGCCATTGAACAACGTCAGTGTGATCGATTTGTCGGCCATTTTTCTGACGTCATCGTACTTGAAATCCGTGGCACAGGGCCAGAAGCAGACGTCGAAGAACGCCGCGACATCCAGAATCTTGTCCTCAATATCAAGGATGGCGATATCACAGCCGCCGCAGGACGACGCCCAATAGATCGCTAGTTTCGGTTTCGCCATCGTCTATTCCTTTCCTGCCCCAACCGGTTCATGCTCGGCAGCATCGGGGTCAAATGCCCAATCAGTGAGGTGCATCGGCCCTAGCGCTTGAATCTGTGCCGTGAACTCCGTGATCACTTCCTGGAATAGCGCCCCCTCGGAAGCCGACACCCACTCCAGACGAAGTCGTTCAGGTGGGATTCCCATACCCTGGAGAATCTTCTTGGTCAGCGGGATGCGACGGAGGCACTTGTAATTCCCTTCAACATAATGGCAATCGCCGGGGTGACATCCGCACACCAGCACGCCATCGGCGCCATTGCGGAAGGCATCGAGAATGAATCCCGGATCGACTCGTCCGCTGCACATAACGCGGATCGGCAGTACGTTGGGCGGATACTTCATTCTCGCCGTGCCGGCGAGATCGGCGCCGGTGTAGCTACACCAGTTGCACAAGAATCCGACAATGCGTGGTTCAAAACTCATGCCAGCATCCCTTCGATTTGGGCGTAGATCTGTTCATCGGTGAAATGGTGCGCTCTGATCGCGCCGGACGGACAGGCCGCCACACAGGTACCGCACGCTTTGCAGAGCGCAGAATTGACTACACTCACTTTCTTCTCTTCGTCAAATGAAATCGCCGTATACGGACAGAGATCGTTGCACATCTTGCAGCCGGAACAGTACTCCTCGCGAATTTCAGCGTAGGCCGCATCCATAAAGATCTCTCCCTGGCACATCAATTTCATCGCCTGGGCCGCAGCGGCGCCTCCCTGGGCAACCGTGTCCGGAATATCCTTTGCTCCCTGGCACGCTCCGGCGATAAAGACACCGTCGGTGGTCGTGGATACGGGCGCCAGCTTGGGGTGGGCTTCGATAATCCAACCGTCGGCGCCGGTTGAAACGTTGAACTTCCGTCCGAATTCCTTGGCGTCGGCACGCGCTTCAAGCGCCGTGCACAGGATCACCATGTCGACCGGCACTTCGCGATACTTGCCGATCAGGGTATCCTCGCACTGCACGAGCAACTGCCCTTCGTGACCGCGCCGATATCCCGCCGGGACAACTTCGGCGCCCTTGCCGCGAATGACGTTGACCCCCTCATGCAGAATACGGCTATAGAACTCCTCATAACCCTTACCGAAACTGCGCATGTCGATGTAGAACTGATAGACTTCGGCAGTGGTTTTTTCTTTGACCAAGTGGGCGAACTTGAGAGCGTACATACAGCAAACGCGGCTGCAGTACTTGTGCTGGTTCTCATCACGGCTCCCGACGCAGTGAAGAATTCCTATGGCGCGCGGTTCCTCACCGTTTTCCATGATGATCTTGCCCCCGGTCGGCCCGGCCGCGTTGTTCATCACTTCAAACTCTTCGGCGGTGATGATGTTCGGGTATTTGCCATAGCCGTACTGTTTCATCGGGGTCGGGTCGAAGTTGTCGAATCCGGTGGCAAGCACCACCGCCCCGACTTCGATCTCTTCGTACTGATCCCTGACGTTGAAATCGATGCACTGCTTCGGACAGACTTTCTCGCAGAGCATACATCCGCCGGTCTTGAAGTGAATACAGTATTCCCGGTGAATGCGCGGGACATTCGGAACGGCCTGACGGAAATGCAGAGTGATGGCCGAATTGGGCCTGAGGCTCATGTCCTGATGGCGGAGCGGACGATTGTCGATCTCTTCCATTGCGATGTATCCGGTCGGACAGAGCATGGCGCAGGCGCCACAGAGGATACAGTTCTCCGAGTCGGCATTGAATGGGGTCGAGATATCCCGTTCGCTGCCCCGATTTACGAACGACAAGGCGTGTGCTCCGACCACTTCATCACAGACGCGCACGCAGAGACCGCACAGGATGCAGGTGTAATCTGCGCCGGTGCTCCACCGCGGTTCAGTGATCCCCAGCCTCTCCGCCAGGTCATTCAGTACCGGCGACGGCGTCACGTTGGCCATGAGCATCTCGAGATTGGTCCGACGAGCATTGACCACACGCGGCGTGTCGGTATATATCTCAAGACCTTCCCATGCCGGGTAGTTGCAGGCGGTAACGATCTTAGTCCAGCCCTTGCCGTCGCGTGCCTCCACACAGCAAATGCGGCAGGCGGCATACGGCGTCATGTGGGGGTAGTAGCAGAGAGTAGGGACATCGATACCCAGCGTTCTCGCGGCTTCGAGAACGTACGAACCTTCCTCGACTTCGATGGGTTGACCATCAACCTTCATTGTCACTTTATCCATAGTCAGTCGCTCCTAAGCCACCGTCGCCGGTTGTTTGCTCACGGGCTGCCACTTTTCTTTGGCGCGAATCTGCAGCTTCTCACCTTCGCCGCGCTTCACCCGCTTGATCGCGTTGTAGCGGCAAATCTGATAGCAGGCGCCGCACTGAATGCACGTCACCTGATCTATGACGTGCAATTCTTTGGCCTTGCCGATAATAGCGTCGGTGGGGCAAGGTTTGAAACAGGCATGACACCCGTTGCAGTTTTCCGCAATCGCGTGCGAAACCAGATCCTTGCAGACACCGGCCGGGCACAATTTGTGCCGCACATGCGCCACGTACTCCTGACGGAAATAGCGAATGGTTGACAACACCGGGTTCGGCGCACTGCCGCCCAGCTGGCAAAGGCTGGTGTCGATAATCACTTGAGACAATTGCTCAAGGTAAGTTATGTCCTCCATGGTTCCTTCACCGCTACATATCCGGTTCAGGATATCCAGCATCACGGTGATTCCCTCGCGACATGGGACACACTTGCCACAGCTCTCCTCCTGCAGGAACTGCAGAAAATAGCGGGCAACATCTACCATGCAGGAATCCTCGTCCATCACGATCATCCCGCCGGAGCCCATCATCGAGCCGGCCTTGGTCAGTTCGTCAAAATCGATCGGCAGGTCGAGCAGACTGATTGGATGCTCATCCTCGTGCACGTCACCGTGAGCCACGAGGCTCTCGTGAATATCGAAGTCTTTCGTTTCTACGATGAGTGTTCCGCCGGACGGACCGCCGGTTTGTACGGCCTTGAATCGCTTGCCGCCAGGGACACCGCCGCCAATATCGTACAGGATTTCGCGAAGGGTTATCCCCATCGGCACTTCCACCAGACCGGTATTGTTGATTTTCCCGGTCAAGGCAAACACCTTGGTTCCCTTGGAATTCTCGGTGCCGATTGAGGCGTACCAATCGGCTCCCCTCTCAATGATGAGCGGGACGTTAGCCCAGGTCTCAACATTGTTCAAATTGGTCGGTTTGTCCCAGAGTCCCTGGTCGACCGTATGAATGTATTTGGCGCGAGGTTCGCCCATCTTACCTTCAAGCGATGCCATGAGCGCGGTCGATTCACCGCACACAAAGGCGCCGCCGCCGCGCGAGATTTCGATATCGAAATTGAATCCGGTGCCGAGGATATTCTCGCCCAGCAGCCCCTTCTGTCGGGCGGCATCGATCGCGACAGTCAGATTCTTCACGGCCAGAGGGTATTCGTTTCGCACATATACAAAACCGTCGTTACTACCGATTGCGAAAGCTCCGATTACCATTCCTTCAATCACTGAATGCGGATTCCCTTCGAGCAATGAGCGATCCATAAATGCTCCGGGGTCACCTTCGTCGGCGTTGCAGATCACGTACTTCGGACTACCTTTGGCCTTGCGACATGACGCCCATTTCTTCCCGGCCGGGAATCCGCCGCCACCGCGACCGCGAAGCCCTGACTTCTTCATCTCGTCAATGATCTGCTCCGGCTGCATGGTCGTAAGCGCCTTAATCATCGGCACATATCCACCCAGACGGATATAATCGTCGATCGCCGTCGGGTCCATGAATCCGTTCTTGCCGAAAATCAGCCGCATCTGCTTCTGGTAGAATGGTATATCTTTCGCATGTTGAATATGCTCGCCGGTCTGGGGATCGCGGTAGAGCAGTTTGTTGACGATTCGGCCGCCTTTGATAGTCTGGTCAAGTATCAACCTGACGTCGGCCGGTTTCACTCGCTGATAGAAGATTCCCTGCGGTTCGATCACAACCAGCGGGCCGCGTTCACAGAATCCGTGGCAGCCGGTGGTCTTGATTGTCACGCTCTCATCCAACCGCTCTTCGATGACCAACTTCCTGATCGTGTCGGTGACCGGCTGACATCCGCACGCCAGACAACCGGTGCCGGCACAAATCGTGATAACTGTCCGGTTCGGATCGAAGGTGCGTTCGAGTTCTTCGCGATACTGGAGAAGCTGCTTGGGAGAGGTTAACTTTTCGGCGCTCATGCCACTTCTCCTACCGGCTCTTCGACCGACTGTTTAGTCTTGATCTCCTGCAGCATCCGCTCGATCTTGGCCACCGTCATGTTGCCGTAGTACACTTCATTCGCGGTGACGAGCGGCCCAAGAGCGCAGGCTCCCAGACAATTGACACGTTCCAGGCTGAATTCCTGATCGGCGCTCGTCTCACCGGCTTTGATCTTCAGGTCCCGTTCCAGCTGTTCGAGAATCACTCTGGACTGCCGCACGTGACAAGCGGTGCCGGTGCAGACGCAAATGTGGTTGCGCCCTTTCGGCTCTAAACTGAACGACCGGTAGAACGTAGCAACACCGTAAATCTGGGCCAAAGGCAGGCGCATTTTCTTTGCAACCATCTCCAAAGCTTCGCGCGGAAGATAGCGATAGTGCTTCTGCACATCCTGAAGGATCATTATCATAGCCGACGGTTTGGCGCCGTAGCTCTTTACGATCTCAGTTATGCGTTCCTCCAGGTGATAGTCTTTGTCCGGGCATGTATTCATACCTGAATTCCTTCCTCTTCGGGCGTGAGTACATTCTCGGGCATCGGTTGGGCACCGGTCAAAACGGTCAAGTCATGTTTAGGCCCGAGGATATACTTGTCGCGCACATCAAGCAAACGCCCTTCGCGGTACACTCGTCCACCGAGCTTCATGCGGCGAAACTTGGGCAGCGGCCTGCTTATACAAACCTCCATGCAGGTGCCGCAACTGTTGCAGGTGCTTACATCCACATAGCGCGGTTTCTTGCGAATCTTCACCTTGAAATTCCCAACATACCCTTTGACTTCCTCCACTTCCGCCCACGTAACAAGATGGATATTCGGATGTTTGCCGACTGAGACCATCTTAGGTGTAAGAATGCAAGCGGCACAGTCAAGAGTCGGGAAGGTCTTGTCGAATTGGGACATATGTCCGCCCACCGACGCCTCTCGCTCCACCAGATACACCTCGAAGCCGGCATCCGCCATTTGCAGCGCGGCCTCGATGCCGGCAATACCGCCTCCGACAACCAGCGCGCGGCGGGTAATCGGAACGCGACGCATCTCCAGCGGCTCGTGCAGGCTTACCCGCGCGACCGCTCCCTTGAGAATGGCGTGAGCCTTGCGCGTGGCCTCTTTCGGTTCGATCGTCACCCAACTCACCTGCTCGCGGATATTGGCCATTTCGAAGAAGTACCGGTTCAGTCCGGCCGTTTCCACCGCCTTGCGGAAAGTCGGCTCGTGCATTAACGGACTGCACGCCGCCACCACGATGCGATTGAGTTTGTGCTCTTCGACATCCTTCCGGATAAGTTCCTGACCGGGGTCAGAGCACATGAACTTGTAGTCGCGGGCGATCACGACACCGGGCAGTTTCTTGCAGGCCTCGGCAATGTGCGCCACATCAACTGTCTTGGCGATATTCGATCCGCAGTGGCATATATAAACGCCAATACGAACCTCGCCGTTTGGGGAGTTTGCCGTCATTTGTTCACTCATACGTGTACCTCCTCAGCCTTCGCAGTGAGCTTGGTCGGAGGAATGATCAGCGAATCAATCCCCATGCTCTTCGGTGAAATACCAAGCGCCACGCCGACCAAGTGACTGAAGTATACGATAGGGATGTCGAAGTGCGTTCCGAATCGCTTATTGATCTTCCCTTGGTATGCTTCCAGATTCATCTCACATAGCGGACAGGCCGTCGCAATCATGTCGGCCCCGTTATCGGCAGCGGCCTGGAGAAGACAATTATTGAGCTTGAGGGCGATATCCTCCTGCGTCGTCATGAGCATTCCGCCGCAGCACCGCACTTTGCTGGGGTAATAGGTCACTTCGGCGCCCAAGGCTGCGAGCAAATTGTCCATCGTGACCGGATCATCTTTGTCGTCGAAGTAACCGTGCGGCCGTACGATCTGGCAGCCGTAATACGGTGCGACTTTAATGCCATCAAGCCGTTTCACGACCTTGGCCTTGATCGCTTCGAGTCCGACGTCATTCACGAGAATGTCGAGCGGATGCCTGATCGCGACCGTTGTGTCATAGGAAAGGCTAGCCGCAGCGAGTGCTTCGTTAATCTTCTCCCGTTCTTTCGGCTCCCATTCGATATGGCGGTTGGTTTTCCTTAGAATTGTGTAGCAGCTACTGCACGGCGCGCAGATGTCCATTCCCATCTTCTGGGCAAGCGCCAGATTGCGGGCCGAAATTGCGTAGCCGACGATCTTCTTCACCGACATGTACATGGTCGCGCCGCAGCAATTCCAGTCCTCGATCTCTTTCAGGCCGACTCCGAGCGCCTTGAACACTTCGCGAATCGATTTGTCATACGACGCGGCGGTGCATTCGAGGCTGCAGCCGGGATAGTATGCGTATTCCAACATCAGATCTCCTCAAACTGGTTTGCGCGATTGATGATAGCGCGTACTTCATTCACGCGCTTAATACGTTTCGGGAGAAGTCCGAGACGTCCGCGCCGCATCATCTTCAGCCCAAAACCGGACAAAGTGAACAATTTCACAATGCTGGAGTTTAAAAAATACCGGATCCCCAGCCCCAGCTCATAATTGCGGCCATATTTGTACACGTTCTTGATAAACGCTTTGGAGAGAGTGTGAACCGGAAAATGGGGCACGTGAATCTTCCTGCCCATCGCTACCCGTTTCAACGCGTACATAGTATCAGTGATCTTTATTCCCGATGGACAACGCACCGTACAGGAGTAGCACGAGGCGCAAAGCCATATCGTCCGGCTCCTTAGGATATCCTCAATATGACCGGCGCGAAACAAGGCTATCGTCTGACGCGGCGTGATATCCATTGCGTAGGACACGGGACAGGTGCCGGTACACGTCCCGCATTGAATGCAATTGGTAATCTTATGACCGTCGGGAAAGCTGCTCACTTGTTCCCAGAATGAGGCCCGAAGCTCTGCTTCGGCTTTGGGAAACGGAGCAATGCGTTCAGCCATGCTTCCTCCAGGATTGAAAAATGGTGTTTTCTCCGCCAATGCAAGTACGGGAGCTATATCGTAACAACCGATGTATCAATGTCCAATGCTGCCTTTTCATACGCACGGGGTCAATCATATATGGAACAAACAGCGCGAACTCTCTGTCAAGACCTATCTCGGGAAATTGAGGCATTTTTCGGCTAAGTTGTCCACTATATGACCCCAACATGACCGTCTTACTCCGCTTTATCCCTTGCAGGCGCATGGTCTTGGGGGAAGCAGAAAATCATAGGAACATGACAAAATACGATGATTTTGTCCTTTTTCAATTGCTACAACTCCTGACCGCGCCGTGCAAACTAGCACTTCTCTACCTATGTCGGATTACTTGATCGAATAATAAGCCTGCATTCCTCGTTATGCAAAGCATTTCGCAGCCTCCAAGATAGTTGCCGTTCGGACTCCGCTCTGTCTGACTGAGACCTTGCACACGGTTCCGGGATACAAGCTTCAGAATGCCACACCCTGAGAATTGGAGTCTAATCATTTGTATGACAACGTTTTAAGCGGGCCATAGACATAGAATAGTTCAACCTGCGTCACCTGTGACTGATTCCTGCGATGATTCCTGCCAATTCTAACAATCTGAGTCGCCTTTCTTTTCCCCATTGACAATTGTGAAAGAATTCACGATTGTAGTCGTCCAATTGACTGTTTAATGTTTTGTAATTGGCAACATACCCGGCACGACGGTTCAGAGTGAATTGACTTTGGTTCCAACGGTTCACCTGAGCCTCAGCCAAGCCGGCTTACTAGGAGGTCCTTGAGATGCAGAGCGGTTCGTTCAACCCTTTCGCCATGGCGCAAGCTCAATTCGACAAGTGCGCCGACATCCTGAATCTGGATGAGGCGGCTCGTCAATTGCTGCGCAATCCAATGCGCGAGTATCATTTCAACATTCCAGTGCGCATGGACGACGGCAAGATGAAAGTCTTCCGCGGATATCGCTGCCAGCACAACGATTCGCGCGGCCCGGGCAAAGGTGGGATTCGATTCCATCCTGCTGAGACAATTGATACCGTACGTGCGCTGTCGATGTGGATGACCTGGAAAACTGCGGTTGTCGACATCCCGCTCGGCGGCTCCAAGGGAGGCGTGATTTGCGATCCCCACAACCTCAGCCAGCGCGAACAGGAACAGATATGCCGTGGCTGGGTGCGTCAGTTGTCTCAGGATATCGGTCCATTGATTGATGTCCCGGCTCCTGACGTCATGACCAATGCCCAGCACATGCTGTGGATGTTGGATGAGTATGAGACTATTCATCGTCAGCGGATGCCCGGCCTCATTACGGGAAAACCGGTCGGGATGGGGGGCTCGCTCGGTCGCACCGAGGCAACCGGTTACGGCCTGATATACACAGTTCGTGAGGCGTTGAAGGAGTTGAGCATGAAGCCGGAGAACTGCGTCGCCTCAGCGCAGGGGTTTGGAAACGTATCACAGTATGCCATTCGCTTGTTTATCCAAATGGGCGGAAAAGTCATATGCGTTTCCTGCTGGAATCAGGCGGAGAAGAAGTCGTATACATATCGCAAGATGAGTGGTGTCAATCCGGATGAACTGATGGGAATTACCGACCATTTTGGCGAAGTCGACAAGAACAAGGCCAAAGGGCTCGGCTACGAAATCCTTCCCGGTGACGCCTGGATCGAGCAGGACGTTGACATTCTGCTGCCTTCGGCAATAGAGAATCAGATTACATCGGACACCGTCGACAAGATCAAACCGCGTGTGCGCATCATTGGTGAAGGGGCCAACGGTCCGACCACACCTGAGGCCGACAAGGTCATTCACGGTCGGGGCATCCTTATGATTCCGGACTTCCTCGCGAACGCCGGCGGCGTGACATGCAGCTATTTCGAGCAGGTTCAGAGCAACATGAACTACTACTGGGAGAAGGATGAAGTTCTCAACAAGCTCGACCTCAAGATGACGTCTGCCTATCACGGTGTCAGCGATCTGGCGCGTGAGCGCAAGCTGTATATGCGGGACGCCGCCTACGTGATTGCTGTCAGTCGCGTGGCGCAGGCCAGCCGCGACCGCGGATGGATTTAGTCACATACTTTGATTTTGGTGAAAGAAGCAGGAGCGAATTCGCTCCTGCTTTTCTATTGAATGCCGATTCCCGCGCCCGCCAAGAATCCCATTGCTCGCAGAGGAACAGGTTCCTATGTTGACGTGCTGAACGCTTGACTCAGGAGAACCGGCGAGTGGAAATTCGATTCGCCTCGATAGCCGACGGGGCAACCTGTAATTGGTTTTACAACAATGGTCACCAGAAGCGCCGAACTTTGGCGCAATGGGAATGGGAATTCGTATCCAGAGATTTCTCCCAGCAGAAACTTCTGTATGTGGTCGCTGAAGATCAGGGACATATAGTCGGCACTCAGGCGCTGATCCCTATCAGAATGGTTGACGGAAACGGCGTGTTCTGGACGGCGAAGTCGGAGGAAACGCTGGTAAGTCCGGCATATCGTGGCCAGCAGATATTCGAAAAGATGTATGATCTGCTCAAGCAGTATGCGCAGAGTTCCGGCATTCGGTGCATTTGGGGGTTCACTCCTGCTACGAGGGCATTTACTCGAATTGGTTTTGAAACACCCGGGAAGACTTCTCAGGTTTTCTTCCCATTTTCGGGTGACGCGATAACCGTTCTTCTCAACCGGCAAGCGGGCGATGACAAGGGGAATCGGCCCAGCCGAATTAGCCGCATGGCCTATCGAATTGCCGGTACGGTCGCCGGATCAGTTTCATCCCTAAGATTCAAACTGACTTCCAGCGCCGCATTTACTGGATCTCAGGAGGACAGCAGAACTGGACTCCACTTCCGGCTTCTAACCGGCGCCCCGGCGGAGGCAGGCGAAGCGTGTCGGAGTTTCGTCCACCAGTGGGGCGGGTGTACTATCTTGCGCGACACCGCTTACTTGCAATGGCGCCTGTTCGACAACCCGTATGTGAGGGCGCTGTTCTGGGGAGCGTATGTCGGAAACCAACTATGCGGCTGGGTTGCATATGCGCTTGGTGACGACGGGATGGGTTATCTGGTCGACATGATCGCCGTTGACCGGGAGAGATTGCGAGTCCCTGCGCGTGAAATCGTCAAAGGTCTTCTCAGCACAGCCGTAAATGATCTTCGGCAAATGGGCGCTCTTGGAATGAGAGGATGGCACGTGAACAACCACCAGTTCGATAAACTGGTGTTGCGGGAGGCCAAAGCTCTCGGTTTCTGGCACATCAAGCGAGGTCATGACGTCGTTGTTCTCTATGTCCCGGGATCCGCAACTGAGGCGGGGCCCGCGGATTTTCAGCAGTGGTTTGTTACGCGCATCTACACTGAAGGACTCCTGGGGTGAACACTGAGCGGCGAACCGAGTATCTCTGGAGACAGATATTCCGTCATCTTTGGCTATTCTTCGATCGGAAAGGCGTGGCGAGCGTGGACCGATCTCTGGTTGTCTTCGGCCCTTACGCCCATATGACATCCCTTCGAGAACCAGTCATCGCCATTCCAAGTGACATTCCCTACTCGATAGTTGCGGACGATGCCTACAAGGTGCCGTTCAATGAAACTCATCTCACCGTCTGGAACCGACTGGCGCCGCCGACGGGAAACGGCTGGCACGCTCTACCCAGCGAAGCTACTCCCCTTTGGTATGTCCACGACAGCGGCACTCATCTTCCCGCATGGAATTTGTTCGGCAACCTCTTCGGTCTGCTGACATTTCAGGAGGAACGTGAGCTTTCAGTGCGCGACAGGCACGGCCGGTTTACCGGCACTTGCAGTCCAAGAGCGGAGCGCGGTCTGCTTGAGGTCCCGGCATTCAACGAAGCAGTCGCGGTTCTGGCGGCCGCATGTGTCGGGTTGCGCAGGTCTGGTCGAGCCACCTTCTCGCTCGATGGCCTCGTAAAGCCGCCTGCGGTCATCCTGTCGCACGACTGCGATATTCTGCTCGGCAATGACCGTTGGACGCAGGCTGTCCGCGCAGCCAGAATAGTCCTGCCTTTGTTTAAGATGCGTCCGCCGCATCTGGTAAACGTCTGGTGGATTCTTCGCAACTATGTCCGTCCAAGAGATTACTATTTCGACAATGTTCCCGGAATGATCAATCTTGAGCGGCAGTTTGGTTTTAGATCGACATTCTACGTTCTCAACGGCACGTCCGGTAGGTTCGGGGCGCGGAGCGGCTCACGAATACTCCCTGAACTGGTATCTGCGATTCCTCCCGAATGGCCGACTGGCATTCACTACAACTATGATACATTTCTGAACGCCTCACGATTCGCCAAGCAGAAGCAGGAACTAACGACGCTGCTGGACCATGTACCACTGCTTGGTCGCGCCCACTATTTGCGTTTCGATGCCGAGAGATCGCCGGCATTCCTTGCCACGCACGGACTGCCGTGCGATGAATCCGCCGGATTTAGCGATCGAATAGGGTATCGCTGCGGCACAGCCGGATGTTTCCAGCCTTACGATTTTTCTGCGGAATCCGCCGTTGACTTGCTGGAAATACCCATGGTCATCATGGAAGATACACTGCAGCTCCAGCACGGTGATAAAGCGTTCGCCGTTTTTGAGAAGATGCTTCTGCATTTGGGCCGTGTTGGTGGGGCGCTGAGCTTGAACGTTCACCCGGGCGTATTCCATAATCCCGAGATTCCCCGTATGTTGGGGTTCTACCACCGCCTGCTGTGTGTGTGCCGCGACTGCGGAGCGCGCGGTATGTCGGCTTCCGCTCTCATTGACAGTCTCCCTCCTGACCTGCGAACACGTTAAGCCTCGGTTGACATGCGTCTTGACAGACAAAAGAAGAAGGCCCGGCACACTCGCCGAGCCTTGACATGCACAGAACAGGCAGGATCAATCACACTTTGACTTTGAATCGCTCCACCATCTTTTGAAGTGATTCAGTGCGGGCCTGCAACTCGGAGGCCGCGGTCGTGGACTGCTCCGCCCCTTGCGCCGTCTCGCGAGTGACGGCCGAAATATGATCTACGTTCTTGGCGATCTTGTCGGCCGCTGCTGACTGTTCCTCCGAAGCCAGGGCCATCTGCTGAATCATTTCCATAACGCGTCGAGTCATTTCCTCAATGATGTGCAGGCTGTCGCCGGCTTTGTCGGCCAGTGATCTCCCCTGATCAACCTCTTTGATGCCGGTTTTCATTGAGGTGACGGCCTCGCCGGTTTCTTTCTGGATACCGCGCACCATGACCACGATTTCATCGGTCGCTTTCCCCGTACGCTCGGCCAGTTTGCGGATTTCGTCGGCGACCACGGCGAATCCCCGGCCGCTGTCGCCGGCGCGGGCGGCCTCAATCGCCGCATTGAGGGCGAGCAAATTGGTTTGATCGGCGATGTCATTGATCACGTTCACGATCTGCCCGATTTGTTCTGAGGACTGCGCCAGACGGCTGATGGTCGTAGATGATTCCCTGACCACACTGGCAATACGCTGCATTCCGGTAATGGTGTTACGCACCAATTGTCCGCCATCGGCAGCTATTTGTGAAGCATTTTTCGAGGCTTCGTTGGCCTCCGATGCATGTTTGGCGGACTGTATGATTGTTGCGCTGATCTCTTCCATGGCCGCCGATACATCCGTAACTTCGGCCGCCTGATTGCGAGCCCCCTTGGACATTTGTTCGCTTGAAGAAGTAATCTGGGCAACAGCACAGGCCATGTCACTCACGTGCCCCTTCAACTGCTGTATGATCGCTGAGATATTCAGCGCCATCTTCTTGAAGGAATTGCTGAGGACATCGTGCTCCGATTTGGGCGTCACGGTCACCGTCAAATCGTTGTTCGCTATCCGTTCCGATACACCGGCCAGATCCTTCATATAAACAATCAGATTCCGGAACGAAGCGTTCAGCCGCCCGATCTCATCCTGCGATTCGTAGGACACCTGTTGGTTGACATCGCCCACGGCGATGGCGTCGGCGGCCTTCGTCAACTGGACGAGCGGTCGTGATATCATTCGCTGACAGAATGCGGCAATCGTCCACGAAAGCACGAGGGTCAGAACGGTAATCATCAGGCTAATGCCGGTGAACCAGCGGAATCGCTCATCCATCAGACCGAGATCGCTCCGAAGCACGAGTGTGCCGAGAGTCTTGCTGCCGGTCTTGATATCCCGAACGACATCGAGATGATCGTCTGCAAAAGTGTCACCCGTGATTAGCGAGTTCCCCGCCGGAATTGATTCTGACGAACTCTGTCGAACGTAGGTGGCAAACGGCTCTCCGTCGGGTTTCAGAATCGCCGCTAAGACTATGTGCGGATTCACCGTCAGGGCCGCGAGAACTTCGGTTGCCGCCTTGTCGTCGTCAAACGCGATCGCACTCGCGCTATTGGTGGCGGTCACCTGACTCAGGATGTTCAGATCATCGACCAAGCGACTTCGGAAATTTGAGCGATCATTCAAGATAAAAACAACGCACGCCACGGCCAATGCGGCAACGCTGGTCAGCATTATCATGGCCGTCAGCTTGGCTTTAATGGAGTAGTCCCGGAATGCCTTCATGATCAGGCCTCTTTGGAGCAAAAGGTTAGTGTATCTTTCTGTCTCCCCCCTCCCTTATTGCCGTCCGCAATCAGATGATTTTGGCTAACTTCAACAATTGCGAGCTGAACTTTAGCTTCGCATCGCCCGCCGCCAAATTGTTGATCTCAAATTTCACTTTGCCGGTTCCCTCTTCTTTGAAGAAGTTCACTATCACGCCGAAACCTGCGAATCCAGTGCAATCACTGACTGTCGCCACCGGTGCCCCTCCGATTTTCTTGAGAGCCTTGGCCAGTTCCGTCTTGTCCGTCGTCGGCAAGAATAGGATGGCGCAGTCGGTCAGTGGGTCAGCCAGTGAGACGACTTTGACTTTGATCTGCTTGCCGGCTGCATTCTTCTCGGCGGCGGCGGTCTTCAGAGCCGCGACCAACGGGCAGTCACCGAGGACGCTCACGACCGCCGAACCGTTGCTATCGATTCCGGAACCGGCCGGCCACTGGACATAATCGAACAGTTTAAAGATGAAGTTCGCCTTGTAAGAGGAATCATCCTCAGCCTGCACCAGGCTAATCGATATCGCAATAAAGATCAGAAGACCAAAGACCAGGATGCGCGCTCTACGGTGCATAAGATGTTTTCCTCGCTATTGCACGTTCAGGCCCGGTTACACCCCGACCCTGGGCCGGATACTATTCAGCTCACGGATCCGACAGGTTAACTGAGATATCGACCGATTCGGCCGGACATATACAGACGCTGCCGAAAATCCGCGACCAATGGGTGTACTATTCTTGAACAACGAGCCGCCATATCAGGTTCTCTGCTGCCTGAACGGCCCCCATCTGAGATTAACCGAAAACCGCGCCGGCCGATTTCGTAAAATCGCTTTCGCGGCAAGCGCAATTTACGTATTCATTATAACAGACCATATATCACTCAGCAAGCTCCCAAACGGCGCTGACAACAGGAGGATGCATCATGGCGACGAAGCTGTCTATTCCAGTTCCTGTTCTATCTTTCATGATCCTGGCATTGAGTAACGCGGGAGGCGTTGACGGGTCCACCGGCCCAAGCTCTGTCACGGATTCGACTAAGAGCAGTTCAGGGCCAAAATGGGATGTCTGCAATCCCGGGCTGCCGAGTGATTCACTCGAATTTGAATGCTCTGAGGGCACCTGGATCAGCGTCGACGTAGCTCCGGATGGCAAGACTATCGTCTTTGATTTACTGGGCGACATCTACTCGGTGCCGGTTTCCGGTGGGGCCGCCACCCTTCTCTCCGGTGGATTGGCATATGAAATCCAGCCCCGATTCAGCCCGGACGGAAAGCGAATCCTATTCACCAGCGACCGCGGAGGCGGTGACAACATCTGGCTGATGAACGCCGACGGTTCCGATCGCGCACCGGTGACGAATGAGGATTTCCGCCTGCTGAACAACGGCGTATGGCACCCCAGCGGGCAATATATGGTGGCCCGAAAGCACTTTACCAGTCAGCGGAGTATGGGGGCAGGGGAAATGTGGATGTACCGTGTTCCGGACGGAGGCACCGGCGTCAAGCTGACTACTCGCAAGAACGATCAGCAGGATGCCGGCGAACCGTGCTTTTCCCCCGATGGCCGGTATTTGTACTGGTCAGAGGATATGTCTCCGGGCGGTCGGTTCGAGTACAACAAGAATCCTAACGGGACAATCTACGTCATTCGCCGGCTGAACATGGTTACCGGGGAGATCAGCGATGTCGTCAGGTTGAATGGCGGCGCAGTCCGCCCGCAAATTAGTCCCGATGGACAAACACTGGCGTTCATACGGCGGGCTCGGACCAGGACCATACTGGTGACCTTCCCCCATTGTTTGGTCCAGTCATAACCTCACAGTTTCCAGTTTCTCTGTCAATCGGTTTTCATACTCTCTGATGAATTCAGCTGGTGTCCTCTGTCCGAGCGAACGGTGCGGACGGTGCTCGTTGTAGTCGGTGCGCCAGGCCTCGATCTTGGTTTGGGCGTCGGCCAGATCATAGAACAGTTCCTCGTTTAAGCATTCCACACGCAATTTGCCGTTGAACGATTCGACAAAACCGTTCTGCTGCGGTTTGCCGGGTTGGATGAACGACAGTTTGACGTGGTGGCGATCGGCCCAGCGGTCTAAAACCATACTCGTGAACTCCGGACCGTTGTCGCACACGATCACTTCGGGAAGGGGGCGGGTCTCGGCCAGATGGTCGAAGAAGTCGGCCACCAGTTGCCCACCGATCGAACGAGCCACCAGGATGCCGGGTGATTCCTTGGTGAAGTCGTCCACCACGGTGAAACAGCGTATCCGCTGGCCGGTCACCAACTGATCCGCCACAAAATCCATGCTCCAGCGCTGATTCGGACGCTCCGGCAACGCCGCCGGCACCCGGACGAAGCTGGCCCGCTTGGAACGCTTCCGCAGGCGCAGGGAAAGACCTAACTCGCGATAGAGCCGTTCGGTCCGCTTATGATTCACCAAGTACCCTTGTCGACGCACCAGCACCTGCAGACGCTCCTGACCCCAGCGCGAACGGGCCGCCGCCAGAATCTTGAGCAACTCCCTGAGCTCGTCGTTCCCATCCGGCTTCGCCTCATACCGACAACTCGACCGATGTAGCCGCATCACCGCACAGGCGTGCCGCTCACTCATCTCGTACCGATCCATCACGTGGCCCACCGCACTCCGTCGGGCAGCGGGCGCTACCAGTTTTTTGACAGCACGTCCTTCAGCGCCGCATTGTCGAGACTGAGATTGGCCACCAACTGCTTCAGCCGACGGTTCTCCTCTTCCAACGCCTTCAGCCGCTTGGCCTCACTTACCGTCATCCCCTGATACTTCTTCCGCCAGGCGTACAACGTCCACTGGCTCATGCCGTGCTTCCGACAGGCATCAGCCACCGACAGACCCACCTCCACCTCCTTCAGGATGCCGATGATTTGCTCTTCAGTGTACCGCGATCGCTTCATGTCCAGACCTCCTACAGGGTAACATAATACCCCAAAATCGAGGTTTCAACTGGACCAGTTTATAGGGGGAAGGTCA